>VMHT01054796.1_pt1 | contig 30240 bp, 40 predicted proteins | sample 4693611 | NCBI WGS metagenome assembly VMHT01 (sample SAMN12280063, study PRJNA550983) | marine metagenome | isolation source: seawater sampled from same location over 5 years 0.02-0.2 micron viral filtrate | place: USA: collected off the coast of southern California halfway between the port... ... | reverse complement strand
CTTGTAATCTAGCCTTTGCAGCTTTACCAAATAGCTTTTCTACTTTATCACTTGTACGTGATTCGGGTGTATCAATACCCATGATTCGAACTCGCTCATCTGCCATGATAATACCGAATCCTAGATCGATGTCTACATCAACTGTATCCCCATCGATCACTCGCACGATTGTGCATTTGTATTCATACATTGTTTGACTCCCTTGTACGTATGTTTTATTTATACAAGGGAGTCTTACAGTGTTAAAAACTAAAGCTTACGCCTACTGTCGTATCTTTATATTTCCAGTCATTATCAGCAGTAACTGTCACATATGCAGTTGCCATACCGTTTACTGAATAAGAAGCGTTTACTTCTGATCCAACAAAGTCAAAGCTTGAAGCACTTGAATATGCACCTTTTACTTTAGGTGTTACCATTACACCAAGCATATCAACTTTTACACCAGCATCATATGCCCATTTCTCAGTTGTTACATTATACTCAGTTTTGCCGATTACAGCTGGACGTTCCCAACCTTCGGCTGCAGCAGCACCTGCAAAAGTTACAGCCGCAGCAGCTGCTAAAATTACATGTTTCATTTTTTATTCCTTTTTGTTTAAAAAAATGAGGGGACCTATATAAGCCCCCACATTATACTTTTTGTTTTTTATGACTTACAAGTCTTTCGTATCAGTCAGCATTAGATACTTTGCTTCTTCATGGTAACCCATTCTAGAAAGCTCAGATGCAGCTCGTGCTTTTCCTACGGATAGGAAGAAGCTATTGAATCCACTAAAGAGTCCACCCACTGGTGCAAAGGCATATTTCATTACTGCTTCAGTCATTAGAAACGTCTCCGTAAATCGTCAGTCTTATTATGAGCAACGTTCCAGATGTCTCCACGACATAGGCCGATATCTGCAAGATCTTTATCAGTTAGCTTATTAAGCTCCTTAATAGTTTTCCTTGCTTCTGACGTATCCTTGCGTGCTGTGTTCAGATCTTTAAATAGTTCAAACAGAGCTCTAATTGCGTTCTGTAAGAAATTCGCTTGTGTTAGTATTAGTTGTGTCATTGGTAGATTCCTCGTTTTTTCCAATATTAATTTTACGAGGACGCTGATCTTCAGGAATGATAACCTTCAATTCAATTGCTAAGATACCATCGATGATGTCAGCTCCGTGCACTTGCACGTGTTCAGACAGCCTAAAGGTACGTTTGAACTTCTTCGTGGAAATACCACGGTGAACGTATTCGCGACCTTTTTTCACATGCTCACCTGTGATAGTGAGAGTCCTTTCATGCATTTCGATGTTAATACCATCTTTACTGAAACCTGCTACCGCTAATTCAATGAGGTAGTCGGATTCACCAGTCTTTAGAATATTATGGGGCGGATAGTGATCGTGGGCATGTTTGGTAACATGATCCAGTTCTTTTAGTAGATGATCAAATCCAACGAAAGCGGATGAAGGGAATAGTGTAGTGTTAAATTTGCCTGTCATAATTTTCTCCTTTTGCAAGCAAGATATTTTAAAGGAACCAGATACTCTGCGTTCCAAGGTTATTTATACATTTTAGATAATCAATTTCGATTCATTTGTAATGATTTTCGAAAACATTGTTTGATACTGCTTCTTAAGCGTTTCTACTGGATCTACCATAAACATAACATAGCTTCGTGGAATTTCCATTCCATCCTTAGCATCTGAATATGCCATAAACGGCGCAAGTCCAAGGGAGTTAGCTTCTGTTGGAATCAAGATAGCAACATCTGATAGAGTCAAATGATCCTTGTTACTTGAGTCAACGGTGCATAGTAGTTCTTCGCCAGTAGATATACGGACGATTTTAATATCACTCATGATTTATCCTGTAATAATGTTATAAATTTCTTTCCAGTTTTTTACACGTGGACATAATCCCTTATAGTCAGCATTAAATCCGTGTGCAATTAGCAAACTGTTTAAACCAATGCGCAAACCTAAATCAGCGTTTTCTGGTTTATCTTCTATCCAGTAGCATCCGCTACTTCTATATTGTTCTAGTGCGTCGTCTTTATCTGCACCAGTATCTAAACATACTATTTCCTCGAACGCAGTAGGTCCGAATAGAAGTTCTAAATTTTGTTTTCGCAATTCAGCTGCGGCCGGATTAAGGCTTAAGCTTGTAATACAGCGGAAAACATATCCATGTTCTTCATGTAGTTTACGTACATATTTAATTGAATCTCGCAGTGGGGAAAGAAATCTCATGTCAGCACTAGTATTAAAATGCTTTACAAGTTTTTTACATTCTCCGCGATCTATACCAAACATTATTTCCATATCATAAGATACAATATCAGGGGATGCTCGCTTATATCCTAAGCTATCCATCCATTTGGTAAAACCATGAACCCAGTCAACTAAGACTCCATCACAGTAAGTAAGTATTACTTTTTCTTTCATCATATAAATCTCTCCTTTTTTTTCATTATAGTGCTATTATACCATAAATGAATAAGGATGTACACAGTTAATTTCGTTTATTTGAATTATTTATTGCCAATGTTGTATTTAGGGCATAGTTCCCACTTTGCCTTTTCTTTATAAGATACAACTTTGATCTGTCTCAGCGGTGCCTTTTGCAATGCTTCTTTTTGAGAAAACTCTACTAGTCCCCAATCACTGAGCAATGTTGCAATAGTATTACGTCGCTGAATATCATTCTCTAATAGATTAGAAGGTTTACCATCTAACAGGAATAGCTCTTTAAAGTGGACAATAAAGTATCGTCCTTGCTTATGTAGAATATGACAAGACTGAAATAGCTTGTTGTCATGGCGTGATGCCACACCAATTCTAGTTAGAGTTTCTCTTACTTTTAGAAAATCATCTGGTTCGTTGAGGGTAACTTCCAGCATGATCGCTGGTGTCCACTCAATTGGTTTACTTTCTTCCACCTTTATACACCTTCATCCTTAATTCTTCAATTTGTTCTTTTGATAATATTGTCAAAACTTGGCGTGCTTTTTCATTGCTATAGCCATAATATTCTTTAACAACTTCAATGTTATTAAGATTTGCCGGTTTAGCCCATTTGCTAAAACGTTTCCTCTTTCTAACAGTATTTATCAAAAAAGAAAATTGGAGTTTATTATCTAGGTGGTGATATCTATTCATCTCATTAGCAAGTAGAATCGTATCATGGAAGTAAGAAAGAGAGCGGTTTACCATGAATGCATTGTATGATTTCTCAGACAAGTCATCAACCATTATATCTTTCTTTGTAGTATTGATAGCATTAAGGTATTCAAACGGATTCATTGAGTATCCTTTCACGCAGTTCGGTAGTAGACCATTGATGGTTACGCGCGTTGTAGTATATTTCAAGTCCAACTTCTCGTGCGGTAAAATCTTCATTACGATATTCATTACCAATAATACGAAGATCTATATTATTATTCATAATTAAAGCATATAGATCATCTTCAGTCTCATAAGGTATAATCTCGTCGACATACTTACAAGCATCAACTTGAACAAAACGTTCATACATTGACTGAACAGGTTTATTCTTTTCTTTGCGATCTATGCTTGGATCTGTTTGAAGTGCAACAATTAAGTGATCACATTGATTACTTGCATCTTTAAGCATTAACACATGACCAGCATGAAATAGATCGAACGCACCTGCGGTGATACCTACTACTTCCATTCTGCACCTGCCATAATCTCAGTCATACAAGCAACGACATTCATCTCGTGATCTGCGACGAATGCGTTTTTATATTGGTAATCAGCAAGTATGAGCACAACTTGTGGAATAGATTGTGGTTGTAAGTGATCAGCCATCTTATCATAAACAGCACGAAAGATAGCTTGAGGCTCAGTATCAATATTGTTTACAACCCATTGACGCATGCCTTTAAAGTCTTTACCTTTAAGCTTTTCCATAAGTGATTTAACATTGTTGTCTCCTAGATTGACTAGGACACCAGCATCAATAGATCCACTGACGGAATAACGTTGGCATTCATTTAAGACACGACGCCAGTCTGGAAAGTAACGTTCGACAAGTTGTGCTAAGACCGCCTTGTCGAACGCCACATTCTCGGCTGTAAGAATATCCATCAGTCGCTTGAAGAACATGCCAGCAATTGCAGGCTTTTGATCATTCGGTATAGCGAACTCGTAGACAGAACACCGAGAATGTAAAGGTTCAATGATTCGATTCTTAAAGTTACATGTCATAATAAAACGACAGTTATTTGAGAACTCTTCAATGAATCCACGTAAAGCGGGTTGGGTTGATTGAGGATTAAGGTAATCAGCCTCATCCAGAATTACTACCTTATAACCGCCCTGTAACGATACACTAGAAGCAAACTGTTTGATTTTGCCACGAAGTGTATCGATGTTGCCTTCTTCAGAACCATTGATTATAATATAATCAAGGCCAAGTTCATTACATAGAGCTTTAGCAACTGTAGTTTTACCTACACCTGCTGTACCACTAAATAACATATTTGGCAATTGTTCTGTCGAAACCATTTCATTGAATACTTTTTTCAATGAGGTTGGTAAGACACATTCGTCAATTTTAGATGGGCGATACTTTTCAACCCATAGAAATTCATTAGACATTCACGTACTCCATAATATAATATAATACATTATAGCACATATCGGATGATATGTACATAACTAATTTGGTCAGGGTGGCTGGACTCGAACCAACGACTTCTACATTCCAAGTGTAGCACTCTACCAGACTGAGCTACACCCTGTAAGTGAGGTGTTTCCACCTCACTGTTTATTTTACGATCGATTCGTATAGATCTTCAATCTCTTCCTTTTGCTGCTGAAACTGAGCAAAATTCTGTTTATGATAGATCTTTGCCAGTGCATTGATATACTTCTTATCGATAGCAACATCATCAGCAAGGGCATTAGCAGCTTCTTTTTGAAAGTCCCGTTCAGCATCAATACGTGTCATTGAGTTTGACATTTCTTTCATGCATTCAAGAACCTTTTTACGATCTGCTTCGTTACTCAGCATTAGCAGTATCTGGTTCTGCAGCTGCATCGCCTTCAGGTTCTGCTGGCTTGTTTGCTTCAAGGAAAGCATTGATTCGATCTCGGACACCGCCGACTGATGTAAGTTCTTCTCCACGGAAGGCTCCTCGTGTTGATGCCACGTCAATAATTTGAATAGTGGCCTGCAAATCATTAAGACCCAGCTGAACTGCTGCTGTCTCTGTGGCTTCAGGTGTTACGTTATTTTCTTCGCTCATTATTAATCTCCGTAAGATGAGTTTTTCTCTAAAGCAACCCAGTATTCTACTGATTCTTTAGTATGTTTAAAATGTGAAATTAGCTTTTTAGTGATAGCAACATCATAGTCCCCATTGATAAACTTAAAGTTTGCGATATTGAATACAAACTTAAAGCCCTCTTCGCTTCTCGAGCAGCCATCTAGTTCGATTTCAAATGTGTTAGATGTTGCATCATTAACATCAGTAACAACAATTGAAGCTGTATTCTCTCCAGGTTTACCAGTGATTACTGCAGTATTTATACCTAAAGCAGAGGCTGCTTTGCGAATTGCCGCCATATTTTCTTGTGTTAATGTAAATGATACATCAACTGATGGCATAACAACATCTTTAGAAGGTGTTGTCAAGATAGATGGTTCAGAAAAGAAGTACTTAATAGCTTGTCGACCTTGTGAGATCTTAACTGATTTGTACTCATCATCAAAGGTTAACTCAGGATCTTCGAACATGCCGAGTGCACCTAAGAACTCATGAAGATCATAGATACCTATCTGAGATGGAATATCTTCAGCAACTGTTGCTGATGACAAAATAGTTTTAGATTCAGACATAGTCTTAATCACATTACCTGGATTAAGAACAATCTGACTGTTGATTGCGGCAAAGTTCTTAAGACTGCCAATTGTTTCATTCGATAGTTTCATACTTTCTCCATAATGAATATAGGTTATTATACCACACTTTTAAGCTATTGTACATCATTATTTTCTTTATCATGCACATATAGTGCAATTAATGTATAATGCAAAATTTTAAACAGATCTTTTCGATGCTCTGTTACATCTCCTTTTTTTCCATATCGTTGCAGATACTTATCAACATTACCTAAACAAAAACCAGTGCCGTTACCACGATCAACAATTACTTCATTTGCTTGAAACTTAGTTTGTCCATAATGTTGACTATATGTGGAGTTCACATATTCAGTGAACTCCTTTAATAGTTTATCTTCATTAAACTTGTATTCCATTATTATCCTTCTGTTGAGTAAATTGCGTTATCAAGAATGTTATCTATATCAGCACCAGAAAGCTCAGAGCTTTCATCTTCTGTAGATGTTGTATCATCAATCAAAGCATATAGATCTTTAAAAGCTTCTTTTGTATCATTGTCAAAGCGACTAATACAAAGATCGATTGATTTAGTACGATCATCAAAGATAGAAAACGTTTGTACGATATGACACAAACGACGTGTTGATACGATATCGTCTACTCCGCCGTCTTCAAATGTTTTACGAATAGTCTCAGACCATTGAGTTAAACGATCGGCAAAGTCATTATCTTTACAATCAAACTTATCCATATGCTTTATGATAATCTTCTTTTCGATTGCCATTGAAGGATAAGGCTGTTCAAGTGTAATAGTAAAACGCTCAAGGAAAGCTTCATCGATAATAGTTGCTGCAATAAAGCGTCCGTCTTCAGAACCTTGACCTTTAGTATTAGCAGTAGATATTACATTGAATCCTTCAGCAGGTTTGATAACTTCACCAGTCTTTTTGATCATGATAGGTTTGCCTTCTAGCACACCTTGTAAACACATGATCTTATTTGAACCACGGTCGATCTCATCGATCAGCAACAGAGCACCTGCTTCCATAGCTTTAATAACAGGACCTTTTGCAAAAACGGTCTCACCATCAATAAGCCGGAAGCCACCAATCAAATCATCTTCATCTGTTTCAGGAGTGATTTGAACACGGACGTACTCTCGGTTTGTGCGAGCACATGCTTGCTCAACCATAGTAGTCTTACCATTACCAGATAAACCAGTAATGAATGTAGGATAGAATGATCCAGACTTAACAATCATTTCTACATCTTTTGAATTTCCCCAAGGGACATAATACTGGTCTTTTGCTGGTACAAAGATCTCGTTGTTAACAATAGACTGTACTGCACTTGCCACGGATTTTTTCTCGCTATTAGGGATTTGACGTAGAGGCACTACTACTGACTCTAAGTTATATACGCCACGTCGAACCTTTGGGAACGATGTAGTATATTTATATGCTTCGCCATCTTTTATGCCAAGTTCACGAGCAATTGCTGTAACCTGTGCTGGACGAAATTCTACTTGATCAGCAAAGCGTGATGCAAGTGTAGTCGATAATGTTTTTTCAATCAAGTTCATAATATATATCCTCTTAGTTAGCTAGGTATGAGATCAGGTTCCACCAAGTGTATTGCGGACCAAAGCCAACATCGATCCATCCTAAAGCGAATATAGCGATAAAGGCAAAGCCCATGTATTCTGATATCTTTTCACGTAAAGTCATAACTGTCTCCTCAATTATTATGGTACCATTCTACCATAGTTTAAAGCCTTTGTACACAGTTAATTTCACTTTTTTTCATTTTATTTTAGTTGTAACATTAATGTCACACTATGCCACCAGCTTAGCAAACTGAGTGGCAAGTACACGATTCCCTTTCTTTGAAGATGCATGCTTCTTAAATGCCTTTGTGATCTGAGCTTTTGTAGCATGTGGTGTTACAGATAATTCATCATTTTCAGTATTTAATGAATGTCCTTTTAGTATAAAGTATTTGTCATATCCTAATGTATTGTCTGCTGACCAGAACTTATCTTTATTATAAGCCTTTCTAGCATCTGCTATATTTTCATCTGTGGTGATTTTGTCGTTATACCTATAAGTTCTATAAACCTGTCCTTTGAATTCGTACATATCTTTACATACAAAGAAACCAATAACAGATACACCAGGAATATTTTTAAGTTCTGTAAGTAGATTAGAACCAACACTATAGCGAGAATTTGATTTAACGATTTTGTTATTAAACTTAATCGCAAGTGCACTTCCATATGTTCTAACGTTATGATCATAAGAAGGTGAATATGTATACAAGCTGTCACCTTCTCCATCAGTAAGAAATATAGCATTTACTTTTTGAATTGAGTGCTTTGCTTTGAATTCTTTGATGATAAACTCTGAACAAAGAATTGTTTCATACAATGGAGTAGATCCTAAGTTCTCAGCATCTGATGCAAATGCACATCTCCAACTTGTATCAAGAATAACAGATTGTTTTAGAAGTGTATCACGAGCTTCTTTCTGATCAGCTCTAGATAGGGAAGAACTAATTAATTCAAAGATGCTACAGTTTTTCTCTGAGATATGATCAGGAAAACTTCCAATGCTCTCACGATCACCGTATACAGAAGTAAAGCCATAGATAGAAAATGGAATGCTAACCTTTGTACAGAAGTCAGCAAGAACTACTGCCTGACGAATAACTTTACCAATAACATTTGACATAGATCCAGAGTAATCAACGAACATAACCATGCCATGTGATTTTGAATCTGCTAACTGTGTAACACGACGAAAAATATCTTCGTTGTACTTATAGCTATGCAAGGCATTTACATTGATAGTTCCAGATTTTGAAGTTTGTGCACGCTGCAAACGATATGCTGCTTTACGCATTTCAAACTCACGAGCCATGACAGTTACTACGCCTTTAGTCTCTTGCTCAAAAACTTCAATTGACTTAACTTCATCTTCATGTAATTTAGGATCAATTGAATGCTCTTCAAGTTTACGAAGTCTAGCCTTTTTAAGATCAGCATACTTTATAATACAAGCATCAACTTGAGCTTTACAAAAGCCATTTGTATATAGATGCTGTCTTCCAGACTCATCTTTGTCAAGAAGATCTTCTTCGCTTTCACGGAATGCAGCGTCAGTTTCTACTACATCAATATCAGTATTTACTTCTGAACTTTTTGTTGAGGATTTATATTCTTCGTTGGATTCTTCGGAAGCGGATGATTCAGCTTTGACCAACTCTTGTCCAGCTTCATCTTCTTCTGAATCCGATTCAATTGCCTCTGAACTGTCCATAGTAGAATCGTCCTCCGAAGAATCGTCACCCGTTGGGAAATCATATTCTTCATCAGAGAAATCAATCTGAGGACTGGCCGATACATCTTGCTCATCATCTTGTTGCTGCTCCTTCATAAAGTCATATAATGCTTTACATGCTTTAATAACGTCATCCCATGTTTCTACAGCCATAACCTGTTCAACAATAGGTGCTTCTAATTCAGTAAATTCAACTTCAACAAGATCGCGGAGCTTAGCTTTGATGTTGATACGATCAACAACAGAGTATGAGGAGAGAGAACGCCCCGCGATCTTGAAGAAATCCTCGTCGTTCAGTACTGCGTATCCACGTTTAAATGAGGAGACAAGACCTGGATAGGTACGTTGAACGAGCTTCTCAATACGTACGTCTTCAACAACGTTTATGTATGAGCGAGGAATGCCAGGGATTTCAGTAGTAGAATTATGCCATCCGTCGGCAGGTGTGTATAATGCATGGCCAACCTCGTGACCAACTAATAATGTGTGTACGTCTTTGCCACGGTCTTTCCACAATGGAAGCCCAAGCACACGCTTTTCTACATCAAAGAAAGCGGTTTGGTAATTACCGTATTGTACACTGATATTCTCTTTAGCAAGTAACCTAGCTAGTATATTTGATTCACTAATCATGAGTCTCTCCTCTCAATTTATGTATCCATTATACCACAATCTGAAAGGGATGTACACAGTTAATTTAGTTTATTTTGCATTTATTTTGCTAAAATTGTGTTCTTTTATGAATTCTATCTTAGATCTAAACTTACCATCTAGCAAATCTCCTTTATGAGATATAACAAATACGTTACTATCATCTTCTAGAGTACCAAGGATCTTCATTAGATTATCTACACCATCATGATCAAGAGATGAATCAAACGTCTCATCTAGTACCAATAGATTAGTAGATGTAGAATTCTTCATACGTGCAATCTGACGCCATGTGAATAGCAATGCCAAATCGATACGTTGTTTCTCACCTTCAGAGAATGATGCATAATTAAATGTATCTCTATGACGTGATCTGATAGTTTCAGTAAAGTTCTCATCAAGATCAAATGCTACAAAGAAGTCTAGAACCTGTAGATAGTTATTGATTAACTTATTCATTACAGGCAGATACTCTTTGACTACTTTTGTTTTGATACCGCCATCTTTTAACATTTCACCTGCAGCTTCATTATATGATCGTTCATCAACCATAGATAACTTTAGTTCAGTCAGAGTATTGCTTTTCTCAAAATGAGTTTCAAGGTCTGCATTAGCTTGACCTAAATCACCTTCGCGTGATTCTAATCCTGAGATCTCACCTTCAAGCTTAGTGATTTGTGTCTGTAACCTTTCAATGTCACGATTGTTAGTTGTAATACCAGCAGTATTCTTTCTAATGCTATCAGTAATATCATTGAGTTCGCTGATAGTTTCATCTATTACCGATGCCTGTTCACCGACCTTTGTCATGCCCTCTTGAAGTTCTTTTGCTCTATTCTTAGAGAACTCTAGCTTTTCTTCCTTGATTGCCTTATCAATATCTTGTGTACATGTAGGACACTTATCATTAGTCTCATAGAACTTAGCTTCTTTTACTACAGTCTTCATTTGAGTTTGAAACTGTGCTTGATACTGCATCAACGATTGTTTCTTATCATGTGCTTTCTTCATACGATCATTAAGTCCTTCTTGTAGACTTTCAATCGAAGTAGAATAATCATTGTTTGCTGCTTGCATATCAGTTATCTCAGTTTGAAATAAAGATATAGAAGACCGCTTAGATTTGATTTGCTCATCATTCATCTCAGTAATATCTTTAATATACTTACGCTGAATAGAAATCTTTTCTTTCATCAAATCGATATTGTAGTTAATATCTTTAAGCTTCTCTCTAATAACAGCACTACGTTCTTTAAGAATAGTATTCATCTTAGAGAAGATATTAATGTCTAACAGATCTTCGATGACGTCACGCCTGTGCCCACCCGGGAGCTGCATGAATGGAATGAATGAAGATGAACCTAGAACAACAATCTGATGGAATGACTTATGATTAAGCTTTAGAATGTTTTGCTCAAGAAACTTCTGATAGTCACGTGCCATAGAAGATTGATTAATCATATTACCATTCTGATAAATCTCAAACAGATTTGGTTTAATGCCACGTACGATCTCAAAGTCGTGTACGCCAATTTGAAATTCTACTTTGACAATACATTGTTTGTTGTTAATGGTATTGACAAGTTGTGGTTTATTAATATCACGATGTGGTTTACCAAACAAACCAAATGACAATGCATCAAGTAAAGTTGATTTACCTGCACCATTTTGACCTACAATAAGTGTAGTGGGCGATCTATCTAATTGAATAGTAGTCATATCATTGCCAGTTGACAAGAAGTTCTGCCAACTAACACTCTTAAACTTAATCATACTAAATGATCTCCTGGTTCTGTGCTTCTACATATAATCCACGCATCATAGTCTTAATCCGATCTTTATCCAAATCTGTATCTACAGCATCTACATATGAGTCTAGTAATGTAGTGGTATCCTCGATAGAAATCTCAGAGTCAGCTACATTCTCACCTAAGAACTCATCAAAGGTTTCTGCAATCTTTAATTCGTGAGTATCAACTCCTTGGATACGATCAATGAATTTATCAAACAGATATGGCTCAGACTTATTGACAACTACAACCTTGACAAACTTATCCTTAAGAGTCTCTACATCATATGTATTATACTCTGTTTTTTGATCATTGTACACTACTTTTTTGAAAATAGTAATAGGATTTCGTACAGGTGTAAGTTCACGTGTTTCAGTATCAAAGATATGAAAGTACTTATCATCATCACAATCAGACCATGTAAACTCCATTTGTCCACCGAGATAGTGGATATTGCCTTGATTAGATTTAGTATGGAAATGACCAGACATAACTAATTCAAATCTATCGAATAGTTCAGTACCCATACCATGAGTATTCGGCATGCCTTTCATCATATCAAAGCCAACTAATTCTAAGTGTGCACCAAGTATAGATGCTTTACAGTTTCTAATGAAGTCTGTATACTCAGCGTAGTTTTCATTATTGATCCATGGAACTACAGCAATAGAACAACCATCATAGTCAAGAACTTTAGGCTTCATAATAATGTTTACATTGGACGTATAATGTCCTAGCAACTCTTTTAATGAGCACAAATCGTTTGTATTCTTATAGAACACATCGTGATTACCTGGGATTATATCCATATGGATACCAAGTTCACGTATCCGATCTAAGAACACTTTACGATTAGAGTTTAGAGCTTTGAAGTTTACATACTTACGATGATCATAGTAATCACCTAGATGCAAGATTTGTTTAATATCATGCTTTTCCATGTACGGAAAGAACACTTCATTATAGAAGCGTTCCTGGTACTTAATAAAGATATCCGATGAGTTCCGACAGCCAGCATGCGTATCGTTAAGAATTGCTACTTTCATATATTAACCTTCGTTCATAATGTTATGTTTAGGAGTCCAACCTAAATCTAGTAGGTATTGTATATCAGCGCGTGTTGCCATACGTTCACCTGGTGCTTCACCTTTACGAAACTCACCTGTAAAGTTAAACTTCTTAGCAAGTTCAGATACTGGAGTTACATGACCGGTACCGATATCAACTACCTTCTTGTCCATTATATAACATTTTTGCATGATTGTACATATGCCATTTGTTAAATCATCAATATGAATCCAATCTCTAAAATGATCAGCATTAATATAATCAACTTCGTTACGGCGCAATCGCTCGTATAGCATATCAGTACGTCCTGGCCATACAGTATGAAAACGCATTCCGATATGGCGAACAGTAAGCATTGATGCCATTTCTTCAATCATTTGTTTAGTGGTTGCATATGGATTTAACCACCATTCATGTGCATTAGATGAAGATGCATACATTACTTCAGTTCGTGTTCGTTCACAGTATTTAAAAATCCTTCGTGATAACTCAACGTTATTCTTATAATACTCTTTAGGTTCTCTAAATGATCGACGAACACCTGCAAGGCCAGCAAGATGTACTACCATATCAAACTGTTTTGGTTTATTCTCCCAATCTATATCTAGCAGATCTCCTTTAAAAGTACCTACAATAACATCTCTTTTGAGAAGTTCATCTTGTAGTTTGTTTCCAACGTAACCCTCATGGCCTGTAAGTAATACATGATAAGTCATTTTATCTCCACTTTCTGTTTGCTAAACTTGCTTTATGTAGGACACTCATACCCTGTAGGTACTCATCCGATGTGAATTCTAAGAATGCCTGCACATCCTTTGGGAAACAGGCTCCACCAAACCCTCGTTCTCCATCAGGACCAGGAACATCAAAGTGAGAAGTACCTAGTCTTCGATCTAATTTAAGTAATGATTTTAGTTCATTCCAATCGCCATCATATTGATCTAACAGCTGATTCATAAATACAACCTTAGTGGCAAGGAATGTGTTAACAGCATATTTCATAAACGATGCTGTTTTTGCATCAGTTGTATGTACTGTCTTATTTAAAGATTTGAATACTGTTGACCAGAATAGTGTATCCTCTCCTCCTATAACAACATCCTTATTATTTCTAATATCTTCTGCTGCATTTGAAGCGGTTAAAAACTCTGGAGAATATACTACATTAGCATCTAAGCACTCAGCATAGTCAGGAAGCACAGTGCTCTTTACCATGACTGGCATTTCTATCTTTTGAATGATATCGTTTATGATACTATAATCTATAGATCCGTCTTTAAGTGTAGGTGCTGGTACACATACTATAGAAGCTTGTTTATAGCATTCTTCTGTAGCATATAATCCCTGTAAGGGATCAACTCGTGTTACAGTATATCCATTTTCTTCAAAATAATCAGCATAAGCAGAACCTACAAATCCGTTTCCAAATACAGTAATACGCGGCATACTAACCTCCCATAAATAATTCGAGGCCCTTTGCCTTACGTTCTTTCTCTTCAGCTTTTTCAGCCTTACCGAAAGCTTTGATTGAATTATCTACTTCACGAATCTTATCAATTCTTCCACGCAGCTCTTCAACAAATGCACGTTCAGTTCCACCAGGAGCACCACCAGTATTAGCTTCACCATATGATAAGAAGTCTTCGACACCAGCTTTTTCAATCCATTTGAATTTGATATCTTGCTGCTTCTTCTCTTTGGCAATACGTCTTAGGAATGCATAGTAGCAGATTTGAGTGAAGTATGCAAACGCATTAGGATTACCCGTACGAGTGGCAGCTTCAATATTATAATTTGTTATTGCTTTTAGACAATTCTCAACTGCATCCATTACCATTTCTTCACGATAGGTATAACGGATAAAGTTAGATTTGTGTGAAAGACCTTCTGAGATCTTAAGAAAGCATTCTGCAATATAGTCAGGAACAATAGGGAGAGGCTCTCCTGAGTCCTGTGCAGCATTAACTTTCTTTACATAGTCAACCACTGAATAGGAGAATTCCCTATTGTTGACATAATGAGGTTTGTTCTTTGGTTTAATTTTTGTCATTATATACTCCTAGTGTATATTATTAAGCTTATTATAGCATAATTCTAAGGAAATGTACACAGTTATTTTATTAAATTATTTTTAGTTTTTTGCAAATTAACTGTGTACAAAAGTTGCAAACTGTGGTATAATTAAAGAGTGCTGTTGAGGGGGAGGAGTATACCCTAATGGATAGTCTTTCTTCCTGCATTCATAATACTGTCAAACACTTCATCTTCAAAGTCTTCATCCATTTCACTAGAATCAAATACTTGAGTCGGTGATTCTTTAAGACGTAACGCGGTGCGAATATATTGTTCTTTGAATGAATCAACACATTTTGACTGAGCAACAATAGATCCAAAATGTACTTTAATCAGCTGATCACCTGCCATTGGCATCCACTCTGTATAGTAGTACTGCTCTTTGTCAGGAGATAGTGACATAATATTTAGTAACAAGGGAAACTCAATAAAGACTTGTATCTCGTCATGTCCTCTTACTAATCCAACAATCTCATCACCATTCATCAGCTTGAAATGTCGAATGTCAATATCTTTTAATGTTAATTCTTCTTCCTGCATTATATATCTACCTCATATATCTTGTATTTAAATTTTTCTTTGCCGTAGATCTTCATGCGTTCTGCCGCATGAAGAAGGGTATAGTTCTTACGAGATTTCCAATGTAGATCATCTGCAAGATCATATAGTTTAGTCGCTTGGCCATTATCAGACTTCCTTAAACCACGGCCGATCGATTGTAAAACTTTGATCTGTGATTTAGAAGGACTTGCAAAGATAACATTATGCAAGTTTCTAATATTGACACCAGTACTGAATGTTCCAAGTGATGCTACAATAATTGCATTCTTTTGAGTTTCAGTAATCTTTCTAATATCTTCCCGTACGTCTGCACCCGTCTCACCTGACACATAGAATATTTGTCTGCGAGCATGTGCTTTCTTCTTAATCATATCATATAGAGGTTTACCATGCTTCTCAACATATTGGAACAATACTAATGTATTACCATCTTGATCTAAAGCTAGGTTAGTGATAAAGCTATTACGTTTTTCATATGAAACGATATAGTCCATCTCCTCTTGATATTTCTTTTTACCCCATACTTTGCGTATCTCATCTGGATACTTAAGCAAAATCATAGAGATCTCTAATTCTGATAATGCACCAGAATCCATTAGTGTTTTAGTCGTAGTTACATAACGTGCTGGACCAAAATGTCCTTCTAGTACAAGCTTATGTGTCTGTGTTCCGTCTAATGTTCCTGTAGTACCAAACCTGTATTCAGCATCACGCATTTTAGACAATATTGATATAAGTGACTTAGCTTTAAAGTTATGTGCTTCATCACCAATCACTGCACCAAATTGGCTAAACCAATCTGGCCCAAGCTTATATATCGATTGCCAGGTAGATACAATAATACGTTCATTCTCTGCAAATTTAGGTCTACCAGAATATATTCTATGTATAGTAGATTCATGATCAAATGTATCATCGTATTGACTGTAGTCACCAAAGTCAGTATACATCTGGTTAACTAACGATGTAGTAGGCACAACAATTAATACTTTGTTTTCATATCTCTCTAAGAACCATCTGATAATAAGATATATGATAAGAGACTTACCAGATGCAGTAGGAGATATTAATAGCGCGCGTTTTTTAGATAATGCATGATGTACAGCTTCTAGTTGATAATCACGTGGCTCAATTGCTTTACCATTAGATGATAATGTTAAACCATCTATCCATGACATATCAACAACTGAGTCAGTACTTGGCACACCATAATAACCATCATGCTCAATTTCAATATGATAATCTCTGCCTGGAGTACTGGCAAATTCTTGTAGATACGCAAACAAACCGCCAGGTAATTCACCTACACGTACATCGAATAAACGTATCTTGCCATCCCACATTTTGTTTTTATATGCCGGCATAAACTTATAGCCAGGCACAAAGAATGTAAAGAAGTCAGATATTTCATTCATAATACCTGGATCTGTTGTTATTGTAAGAAATGCGTGATTCTTTTTCTTCACGCTAATAGTCTCAGACATTATGCACCTGATTCAAATCGCCGCCAATCAATAGCGTTTTTGATACTAGAATGTCTCCATCGAATGTTGTTAATGATTTCTTCAAGGGTTTCCTTGATAGTCTTAATGTATTCAATACGTGCTTCTGCTTCTTGAATGTGGGGATCAGAATTATAATAATAATCCATTTCGCCTTTAAGAACCTTAAGCCCATTTAATGCATCATACTCCCACCCAAGTTCATCAATCTGATCTTTAGTGAGTTTACCATTATACCAAAGCCACTTCTTCTTAAGAAGGACTTTGAATTCCATATCTTTACGCTTCAATTGAAGCTTGGTTGTTGTTAAGAGTTCTAAGTACTTAGCATGCAATTTAGCAGAATCTATAGATGCCTGATCTAAACGAAGTTCATCGATCTTTGAATCTTCTTTCCACATTTCTAAGATTTTTTCAATATTCATCATTATAATCACCTTATCATATTATCAATATTATTTATACTAATATCCGGAGCTAGGCTTAGGTTTAAACTTAAAGTAAGAGTACTGAAATGTGACGCTAGCTGTAAGATATTCTACATCCGTTGTAGTGGCATCAAAGGGCAAAGAGCTTAAATTGATTGGATAAGCATCCACAAATTGTATTTCATTGCATACGTTATTATGGCTATTTAATACTTGAAGAATAATATCACGTTCTTTTCTATTGCCGTAGTCATCTTCAGTAACCAAGCCAAGTATCCAATCATGAATTTCTTTGTAGTTATTCATTTCTTCATCGACAAGAAACGTTAAATCAAATGGATTATATTCAACTTTATCAGGAGCCATTCCAATATTTCTCATTGGGGTATTAAGTATAGCAGCTGAGACGCTCATATCTGGTAATGCAATTGTTTGAACAGTATACTGAGCATTTGGATATTTTTGAGAATCAATGACTAGCCTAAACCCTGAAGGAGTAATATATGTCAGGTTTTCTATAAGCGTAGTCGTCGCTTGTTCTGAGAAATTAATATTTGGTTGATATGGCATTTAGTCCTCCACTTATATACCTATTTATAACGAAAAAAGGGCAGCCTTTCGGCTGCCCCCTCTAATCGTTATGGAGAAGGGTTTAGCCTTCGCCTAGAATGTTGTCTACCTTAAAGATACGGTAGTATTGGTTCGAACGATCTGCACCAGTATCGTTACCAGCAGTTGCACCAACGAATGGGTTAGCAACCATGCCGTAACGAGTTTTGAAGCCGATTTTCGGTTGGAAAGAATTCTCACCAACTGCACGGACCATTGTCAACGGTACATATGGACAGTAGAACAAGCCTGCGTCATATGCGTTTGTACCTTTATAGCCCATGTTAACATAGTTAACAGCAGCATATGGATCGATGTACACTTTCATGCCACCAGCCAAAGTACCAGCAAATGTGTTACCAGCATCGTCGATGTTCAAGTTTGCATTCGCAGCAAGAGCTGGAGTGTAATCTAGCATACCTGATGCAGATAGTGCAGCAGCTACGTCAGATGAACAGATGATGAAGTTACCTTTACCGCGACGTGTTTCTTTCGCGATTGTATTTGCTTCACGTTGAATTTGTACAAGCAATCCTTTGTACTTCTCTACAGACCAACGACCGTCAGCATCTGTATCCAAGTCAAAAGTACCAGCAGTTGTTAGGTCAGCTTGTTGCGCACCCAATTTAGCTTTCATGTTGATTGTACGGATAACTTCACGGTTGATTTCAGCAAGAATTTCAGCAGACAAGATGTTTGCTAGTTCTGCTTCTGCATCAAGACCATGCACAGCTTTAAGATCTTGTGCAAGTTCCATTGTGTACTCAGCTTTCAAAGCACGAGACTTTGCAGTCACAGTTGCTTTTTCAATTGAGAACGCCATTTCTGGGAATGCATTCGAACCTGAATCACCAAGTGCTTCAGCAGTTGCTGTAGCCATGGCTGTACCTGGAGCATATTCTGCAACTGTATCAGCGTCGTTACCAGCTGAACCACCAGAAGCTGGATCGTCACCAGCGAAAGGATCGTTGTTGCCAGCATCTGCAGCACCAGTATCACCAGATGCAGCACCAGAGAATGCAGTGTCTGCTTCTGCGAACAATGCTTCTGTACCATTTTGTGCAGTATAACGTGACTTCATTGCGAAGATCAAGCCAGTTGGACCAGTCATTGGCTGTACACCAGCAATATCGTATGCCATCAAGTTTGGCATTGCACGACGTACTAATGAGATCAAGATTGGATCCCAGTTATCGATTCCAGCACCAGTTGCGTTAGCAGGTGCAGCTTCTGTCAATGTGAAGTTCTGATGTCCACGCTCTTCAACAAGCGCTTTTTCAGTGTTTTCCAACATGACTGCAGTTACGGCACGTTTGTGCGCATCTGCGATTGAAGGAGCCTCAGCAGCTTCCATTACTGGCTGCCATTTCTCCATGAGGTTTTTATCTGCGTTAAACATTATTGTTTACTCCGTTAATTAGATAGTTTGTTTTAAGGCAGCCAAGTAGCTTTGCATACGAGGAGAAACAGATACTTCATCTGCAGACTCATCGATAGCTTCGACTTCTTCGCTAACAGTGGTTTTAGTCACTTCTTTGAAATATGTTTCTTTGATTGTATCGACTTTTGCAGTAAATTCAGCTGCAGAGTCATAAGTAACATCTTCAACAAGTGATTTAAGCTTTTCAGCTTGTGCTTCGCTCAAACCAGTTGCAGATTCACGTACGATTGCATCACGAGTAAGAGTTTTTACTTCGTTAGACAATTCGATGTTTTTCTGCTCGGAAACGTTAACCGCTTCTTCAAGGTTGTCTACCTTCGTAGCAAGATCGTCGACTAGGTCAACTTTGCTTTCCGGTACATCAACATAGTGCTCAGTGAACACACCATGAAGGGCAGTCATAAAGCTTTCAGCAACTTCGGTACGTAGACCGTTTTCTACTGCAAGTTTATTTTCTTCCATCCAGTTTTCGACGACGTAGTTGAGGTAGCCATCAACTTTCTCGACCAATTCAGAATGAATACGAGTTGTTTCTTCAGCTAACTCTTCTTGGTAAGATTCTTCCAAACGGGCAACGTTAGTTGCTAGTTTAGATTTTAGTGCAGCTTCAAAAATGATTGCAGCTTTACCTTTGAATCCTTCAGAAAGAGTTGCTTCATCAGCAACCAATGCATTCAAATCTTCTTCAAAGTGAGATTCAGATACAGTATTTGCATCATCAGTCTCTACGCTCTCAGTTGCACACATAGCTTCATATGCAGCTTTAAGCTCTTCTTTTTTCATCTTCGACATTTTGCCATACATAGCATTAACCATACCTGCTTTTGTCTTTGGTGCAGTTGCTTGTGCAGGCGCTGACTTCTTAATTACAGCAGCGTCTGTTTCAGCAGCTTTCTCACCATCAACTTCAGGTGCAGCCTTTGCCTCGTCCAGGTGATCCCCATCAGAAACTTCAACGTTCTCAAGGGTCTCATCTTGGAGCTTTTCGGCAATGTCTTCGACTTCGATATTTTCGATATCAGACATTAAAGTCTCCTATTGAGTTAAAGTTTTGAGAGGAAATCTTTGAAAACTTTCATCTGGACATTGGACATGTCGGCAGATTTGGCCTCTTTGATCTCAGTCTCGAACTGTTCAATTTCTTGTGCTTTTAGAATACCATTATCCCAAACCCAATCTACTCCCTCCATGATGCCATTTACAAAGGCCTTAGGAGCAGATGGATCTTGTACGATATCTACTGTAGATAAGATAAAATCTTTACCTACCATGTTAACATCGCCTTTACGCACAAGACTACCCATACCACGACTAGAAACACCAAGCTGAACACCACCTTCCATCAGACCCTTTACAATCTGACCCATAGGAGTATTCAATATTAGTGCCTTACCCATCACATTATCACCATCCCATTTAAGTTCGGTGATGCGATGAGATACTTTATCCAAATTGACAGTAGGACCTTCTGGGTGATTCAATTCACCTACGGCTCTACCTTTGGAAACTTGTTCAGCAGTGTATTTTGCCACTGCTTTTTCTAGGACTGCTTTTGGGTAGATCCTGCCATTGCGGTTCTTGCCCTCAGCTTGCATGAAGATGCCTTCAATAATAGCGGTTTTCTCGCCCTTATCATTAGCTTCTGTCATATACTCTAATTGAGTATCTAGATGTTCTGTAATTAATTTCATACTATCCTCTCGGAATCGCTAGACTTGTTAACTTTACGCCAGCATTAGCTGCAAAGATAACTTCATCTTTTTGTTTTCTAATAATGACATGCTCATCCGACATAATAGTAAAACTACCAATGACTGTTCCATTTTGCGCGGTAGCCAACGTAACAAGGTGTGCTGCTGATGTAGTATTAATAATACGTACATTGACACCATCTGATACTGTTGTTGCAGTTCCTGTACCAGTAGGAGCTGCGATCTCTGCGCTAAGTGGTCTAATTTCAGCCATTGTTTATTTTCCCATTAACTTAGTAAAATCTTTAATTGCTTTTTCAGCTTCTTTTTCACTTTTAAAAGTATCTAAATCCTGGCCGTCAATAGACGCAATAAACTTAGATCCCTTCTTTTTAATTTCAGCGGTAAACTTACCTTTGCCTACCTTAAACTTTTTTGTAGCCTCATAAACCGGCGTTGTCTTCGTCCTGAATTCCTGAAATTTCATCATCGATTTCAACGTCCTCTACTTCAACTTCGGTACCTGACATACCTTGAGCGATTGCAATCTTACGATCATCCATCGCCGTATTAATTTTACCTTGCATTAACGCACTAAATGTATTATTAGCATCGTTATTATTTCCTGCATCAAGTGCATTAATTAATTCACTTACATCAGTCATTATGTTCACCTTTCATTTATTTATACAACTTGAGTTTTACACTTCATCTTCTGGTTTATTCATATCATCTTGCTTAATTTGTGCAATGATATCTTCAATCTCTTCGTCAGTCTGCATAAGGATATTTTTACGAATCCATTCTACAGAGTAGTAACGTCCAGCATATTCATCTACTTCTCGAAGAGTTGCGAGACGCTCTCTAATTAGTTCAGCATCTTTTAGCTCTGAGAAATGGTTATCTTTTAAGAAGTCAATACTAATGTCTGACCTGATTGATTCCCACTCTTCTTCTGTAACAACACCTTTAAGAATCAACTGTGTCTTAAGAATATCAATAAACAGTGCTGAGAACTTCTTACGCAGACGATTAATAAACTTCTGGAATTTTAATTCATCCCGAGATATTTCTGTAGATCTACCTAACGAGAACTGATTTTCTTGTTCTAAACGTCCACTCGGTACATTCAATGATTTATACAACTTCTTACGGAAGTATTCAATATCATCAATTTGTCCAAGGTTTTCGCCACCAGGTAGAGTAGAGATCTCTGTGCCTCTTCCGCCTTCACGTCTTGGTAACCAGAAATCTTCAAGCATTGACATATGCTTCTTATCATCTTTCATATCGCCAGTTTCAGCATCGTAAACCATTTTGTTACGGTACTTTGCCATGATGTTACGCAGATATTCTTCTGCTTTACCTTTTGGTAAGTTACCTACATCGATATAAAAGATACGGCGTTCAGGTGCACGTGCAAGACGATAGATTACCAATGAATCTTCCATCATACGAAGTTGGTTAACAGGCTTCAGTGCTTTATGCAAATGTGACAAAATGCGTTTACGACTTGGATCTAATAGTCCAGATGTAACATATGTAATTGCATCTTTTGCAATCTTCAGTCCCTGTGCTTTAGTTCCTAATGAATCGTTTTGGAATATAAAATATTCTGTGGCTCCTGTTATAATTTCAGCGCCAGTCTTAGGATCTTTTTCTTTCTTTAGTTCGCGAACTTTACGGATCTTTGTAGGATCAATTGGTCGTAGCTCAAGCAAACCATTTTTGGGATTCTTTTCGTCAATAATTTTATGGTAGTACAATCGGCCGTCAACATACCAACGTCGGAAAATATCATGACCATACCAGTTCATGTTTAACATGTTTACAACATGTTCGAATTCTTCTGTCATCATTTTTTTAATGCGATCAGGTTGATCTAAATCATCCATGATCAATGAGACAGGCGAAGACTCATCATCAGAAACAATAGCTTCATTAACAATATCTTCTACAGCAGCATCACATTCTGTGTGATATGAAATATCACGATATTTAAGGATAAGCTCTTTTTCTGATTTTGTTTTATCACCATTAATATCGACATACTGTCCATAGTGGCCACCGGCATTAATCACATTGCCGATACCCTCATCTTCATCCATAGGAGCAACGAAGGAAGCACGCGCACGCTCTTGCTTCTCTTGATCCTTTCTTTTTATTTCAAAACCAAAAAAGTCGGCCAATGTAATATCCTCTCATAATAGCAGAGGAGAATAATCCCCTCTGCTTATATTTATAGGTGTTATGAAGTAGTATCTGATTCCCAATATTGAACTTGTAGCTCAACAGTGAACTCTTCGATAACATTTTCTGAATCGTACGATACGTCGATTGCTGCAATGTTAGTCGGGAAAGTCCCACGGAAATCATAACGCTTCACAGTTTCACCTGCTTTGTTTAACTGTTCTACAATCATGTCGGCTTGGTAGTCGACTGGGTTTGTTAGACCAGTATTTGCATTATGCTGATTAATACCATTCATCCAACGTTCGAAAGCACTGCGTGTTTCCATTTGAACATCATTGATGATTGTCACTGACCAAGGTTCAAATGTACGATCGCCTGCAATTTGCAATTGACGTCCACGGAACGGAATAGTAATTGGTGCAATGATCGAAGCAGGAAGCTGAGCAGCTTTACACATGAATGATGCAAGCTCAACATTTGCTCCGGCATAACCAGGAAAGTTAAGTGTGGCTTTAAACAAGTTAGCACGGGCACCGCCACCTGTCAACTTGGATTTAAAGTCATCTACGCCTAAAATAGCCATATTTTATGTCTCCTTACTGACCGATGATCTCAGAGAATTCAACGCCTGTTCGTGTAGCGATAAAATTCAATGTGATAAAGTTAATCGACCTAGCAGGCTTGATATAGATATCAGCCACGAAACGGTTACCATCAATAACAGCGCCAGTATTATTTGTTGTGTCACAAATGACAGCAAAGTCTGTAATACCTCGGCGACCTTTTACATCTCGTAAGAACGGTTCAACTAGGTTGCGGAATTGTGCTCGTGTAAACTCATCGTTGAATTCAAACAATTGGAATTTAGCAGCTGTCGCAACAGCTTTTTCCAATGTGATGAACAACCTACGCACATTGATACGATCAAATGCACTTGGTTTTGATTGAGCAGTCTTATCGCCAAACAATACGATACCTTCACCTGGGAAGCTAACGATTGGGTTGACTCGAGCTTTATATAGATCGTCACGTGCTGCTTTCTTAGGATTAAAAGCAATCTTAGTTACACCAAGGATTTGACCTCGTGTAAAACCAGCAGGTGAGAACCATGCGTCAGCTACATTGTCTGTGTTTGCACATAGACCAGCAACTGCACCTGATGCGACAATCCAACGATATACGTCATTGTATTTATCGTATACATACAACGCTGTTGAATCGATTACAGCGTAAGAAGATGAAGTCAATGCATCAGCCCAGGCTTTTACGTCCGTAGCAGCTGTTGCGTTATTGACTGTTTCTGCAACTGCAGGGGAAACAAACGCTACACAGTCTTTTCGACCTTCAGCGATTGCAATCATATAGTTAGCCATAGTCACATCATCTGCAGCTGCAGTTTCAGGACCAATTAATAGGTTAACATCAATTGTTTCGGCATCATCAAATAAGTCATAGGCTGTTGATAGTTCGCCAACAGTAGCAGCATTATCATCTGTACCACCAGAAAGTGAAACAGAAAGCGCTGTTGAACCTGTAACGAAAGCAGCACCAGCTGCACCATTAATTGTAGAACCGGCATCTGTAAGCGCAGATGCATGTGCTCCCCAACGAACATATGCAGATTGATTATTGATTACGTTTGCGTAGTAATTATCTGTACCGTCATCAGCTTTAGCATTAGATGCTTGAGATACGAATGCAAATGTTTCAAGTACAGTACCAGCTGTACCTGTCCATGCACCATCTTGGTCAACGACCGCAATGTGCATTTCATCTGCTGTATCTCCACTATTATTAGTAGAGAAAGTCGATGTACCAGGAACTGAGTCAAAGCTACCTGCATATGCCCAACCAGCAAAAGCCGTCGCGTCTGCAGGACAAACTGACACTTGCAATGAGTTACCTAATAGTCCAGGAAAACGAGCGATAAATGTGTCTGTAGCACCAGGTGTTACAGTGTCATAATGGTCGTCATTTTTTACTAGAATACCAGTACCAGAAGCAGTAGCGTTTAAGTTACCAGTTGCTGCACGTACTACGCGCAGTGAGTTACCATACTGCAAAAACTGTGCAGCCGGGTAAAAATATTTGTAGGTGTTACCGTCAGGTTTTCCGAACTTATTAACTAATTGTTGTTCTGAGCCTACCGTGGTAATCTCTTCAACCGGGCCCCACTGGAATGCACCAGCGATAGCTCCAATTGACGTAGATACGGCAGGAACAACATTAGTCAAGTCAACTTCTTTAACCTGCACACCAGGTGAGACTTGGAATGCCATGTATTTCCCCTTCATTGAGAATTAATAAGTTTTCATAATACGATGTTTTTCACTACTATTATTTATAAATAATAGGATTTAGAAGAATGTCTCTTTCTGGACGAACCATGTGTCTCCACCTATCCGTTCAGTTTCAGGTTCATCTTCTACACCATCGTCGAATACTCCAAACGGAACTAAGTCATCTTCAATTAACTTTTGCTGCTCTGCATAAAGCATATTTTTCATATCAATATCTGTCATTTCACCGAAGAATGGCGTAACGGCAAACCAGCCAAATAGAACTAGATTCATCATAAGATCATCATGATTATTATCTGATGCTTCATAGGAAGAACCCTTAGAGACAAACGTTGACATTTCTATGATTGTATCTTGGTCAACAATATTAATCTTGTTTTGTTCTACAAGATCTTTAATATTAGAACAACCAATTCGCTTGACTTTACGGGTCATTGTTACACCAATTGAATTGGCTTTAATCATAGATTCAACAAACACATTTTCATATTCTAAATCATAATATAATCCATTACATACAACTGATCCTTGATCATTTGATTCTATAACAACATGAGCATCATTATAAGTCTTAGCGTATTTATATATAATGTCTGGCAGAAGCAATGGTGAGATCATATTATCTCTATATACTGCTACCTGTTGAAATGGTTGTGTAGATACATTTATTATATTAAAAGTTGAATAGTCCATACCTCTACCCTTTGCCACATCGACAAAGCACATATAGTTATGATTCTCTTCTGGTTTAACATATACCTTTACATTATTTTGCGTAAAGATAGGATTCTGTGCCTTTAGCGCAAGTAGTGTATCTCCTGATATCAGAGTATTGCCAGTGCCGTGGAAGGTATTACCAAATTCTTGGTTAAACTGTAACTCTGATGTATTTGCAATTGTTTGTTTCTTCCAGTCCTCATCACGGCCTGGAACATCCCACCAATCAACTCTAAATGGTTTAAATTCATTTGTGCTTTGTACAGCACCTTCCCATAGCTTATGGTAGATATTACCTAAACCATTTGCTGTAGAAGTAATAATTACTTTTGTGGATTTACCTGACGACACAACAGGGTATGTTGAAGTGTAAAACTCTGCGGCATTTTCAACGAAAGCAAATTCGTCGAGGAATAGGAGATTGACAGACATGCCTCGTATGGACGATCCTGAAGTAGCAGCAGCGATGATACGGCTATTATTAGAAAACTCAATGGAACCCTGATTTAATGCTTTACACCAAGGTTGTAGAAAGAACGGTAGGTTCTCAAGCATTAATGTAATACGAGCCAGCATCTCACGTGCAGTTGCACCTTTGTTTGCTAGGATCGCAATAGTCTGTTCTGGATGAAACAGAGCATACCATAGTAAATATCCCACCGATGAGATAGACTTACCTGACTGACGACAGGCAAGCACAATTGAAAATCTGTTATCATTAAAATGATTAAACATCTTTTCTTGATATGGATACAAAGCAAATGGAACGAGCCCATGATCAAGATGCACAACTTTTAGATAAGTTGAAGCAAAATATACCGGATCTCGTAGACACCGGGTATATTCTGTAACCTGATCTTGTGTCCATGATTCCTGTACACCATCTCTTTTAACGTTTGGATTACCTAAGTATCCAAGCTCGTTATTCTTTAGAGTCGCCATCAATTACTTTCATTTTATCTAATAGTTTGCGTTGAAGATCTGAGGTAGATCCAACAAACACGTTATTTTGTGTCATGCCACCAGGTAACATAGGTGAATCTTTGTCTACTTTTTCGACCTCTTTCTTCTTCTTTTGCAATTCCATTAGGCGATCTGCAATCTCTGCATTCTGCTTCATCATATTAGATAGTACTTCAAAGGCTCTAGGATGCTCAGAATCTCGTGCTAGTTCAAGCATAAGTTCTATAGCTTCATCACCTTTCTCAGATAGATTATAATATTTAGACCTAGCATAAGCATAATCATCTTTTATATCAGTCATTAACTAATCCAACCGTCCCAAGACTCGACTAAAGAATCAACATCAGCGGTAATATTTGAAGTTCCGCCGCTTATTACATCATCTTTATTAAATATTCCACTAACACCTCTTGCCGTTAATTTATTATCAGATATACTAATAACAACACCGGTAGCTCCAGAATTATTTCCAGAAATTGTTTCACCAATAGTAAATACATCACCATCCTGAGGCGCAGTAATATTTGACATTGTGATGATTATTCTATCTGGTGTATCTGGCTGAAATAGTGTTTCAACTACGCTATAATAATCTGTTTCTTTAGCGCTAAACGGATTAACAACTGCTGCTTGTCTTTGCATAGGTTTGCTACTAACTGATACATTATTATTATAGTCGATATTAACCGATTTAATGATCCCTTGAGATCCAATTCCTCCATAAAAATTAACCCTAGTTTCAAAATCTAATGTATATATTATAATTCGTCTAGTTGTAAAATCGCCCTCATAATCATCTGCCATAGAGACTGATCCTAGAATGAATGGCTGATCAGATACAAACGAATTATTTACTTCTTTTACAGAAACAGTATATTCTGGTTGAAAGAATGGGAGTATTTGTTCTAATATTTGTAACGCGTCATCTTGGTTTTTAGCCATAATATTTAGCTGAAGACTTAAACTATACGTAACAGGACCAAGTATTGTTTTCTTTTTATCAGGATCAAGCGGATCAGGAATAGTTTGCTTTAATCCCTTTTGTAACTTTGTATTAGTATTATATGCTAAACCTGTTATTTCAAAAGACATACGAGGAAGCTTTAGAGCAATTTTAGGATCATCAAAATCTGATTGTTGATCTAATCTTGCAAGGAATTTTTGTTTAGGTCCATACGCCAATGGAACTTTTATGATATTCCCTGCGCCGCCATCGGTGTTTTTACGCATAACATTAATATCGTTAAACAGTGTTCCAAATACTGCAACAGTTCTACGGATTGCTGCATGATAGAAATGATTACCAAACATCTTTATACTTCTCCAAATGGATTTGATTCTGAGAAGTCAATAATATCATCAGCTTCGTTCTCAAAGTTAAAGTTACGTGCTGCAAGATCTGTAGTAAATGTATTATCCACAGAAGAAGAAATATCATAAACCTTAGTTATGGTTGCGGTAGCACCTGATGTAATCCCCACCAGAGTATTAGATTCAGCAAATGTATGATATAATCCATCAGTAGTTTCTATCTGATTGACTGTCATTTTTACACCATCTATCTGCAATAGTTGTGCAGATATATTAACTTCTTCTATAACAGGAGTAACATCTAATTCAGATGCTTGTACAGATACATACTTAATTCTTTCGCCAATCTCAAATGTGCCTGATACACTTCCAACTTCAAATATTTCTTGATATCCATAATTGTTTTCGATAGCATCAACTTCAGCAATACCTGTATTAAATTCTTCTTCATTGAATTCAAATAGTCGTGCTTGCAATTTAAATACAGGCAAATTACTTAACTGATAAAACGGTTGTTCGTGTTCTACATAACTGATTTCGAAGAATGATTTAGACAGAGGAAGATAAATTAAATCACCTTCACGTGGCCTATTATCATTAATATCTGAGTTCCATACACCTACAAGCTTTTGCCATGAGCGTTTAGCGACAATAAATGTAGCTTCATCACGAATTTCCATACCAAACTTTTGGAATATATTACCTTCACCTTCAAATCCTTCTGTATTCTCAATGAACATCTCGATAGTATTTGCTGTGTTAAATTCTGATTCTATATCTTCACCAAGAAGTGTGTCTCGCTGTACTATTTTGCGAGGCATATAAAAAACATCTTGGCCATACATTTTGATGGACTCAATAATGATGTCCTCAAACATATACTGCTCAGTGTTTACTTTAGGCGAAAAGAATACATTAGTTGGCATGATCTATCCCATATAAAATTCAGGAGGCATTTCGTATTTAAGCTGCATTTCTTCTTCAATGGCGTTAATCTCGGTAACAGCGTCATCGTATAGCTGACGTCCATTAAGAGTTACACCACCCGGAAGCTGCATGCCTTCGAATTTAATAAGGTTTGCACCCCATTGTTGTTTAATTAGAGATGTTGTATATCTCTTAAGAAGCATATCATTATATATCGCTGTATGTGTATCAGGCTCAACTGTGCGATAAGCGTCTACAATAATGTAATCACCTACTGCTACATCTGATTCCCAGTCAACATCAAGATATAAACGATTCATATGACGACTAAAGCGTACCTGTTCTGGTCCGTTTAGCATGAGGTTCATTGTACTGAGATATGACATTGTTTGTGAGTAATTAGCAAGGTTGCCGGTAAATCCCAGGCTGTACATATCGTTAAGATGCATTTGATACTTTGCATCAAACATACTTACGCTTGAATTACTTTCAAACATCGGAAAAATTCGTTGTACTGACAATACCTGATTTGGTAACGAGATATATTCATTTGTTACATCAGTGATTGTGATCTGATGCTTATGATATACTTTGTATATTGCATCAGAATGGTATTCTTGATAAAATTGCAGAGCTTCATCGACACGATCAGATAGCTGATCTTCATCGACGTTAATCTCAAGGACCGGTGCTCCGAGTTTACGGAGACAGTAATCAATGAGTGTCTGTCTTGAGTTTGGAGCGGCCATGTAAAAATAGTCCTACAGATTAGTTTCTATAAGACTATTTATATGTTTTAAAAACTTGGTATTAGAGATTAT
>VMHT01025181.1_pt1 | contig 30257 bp, 43 predicted proteins | sample 4693611 | NCBI WGS metagenome assembly VMHT01 (sample SAMN12280063, study PRJNA550983) | marine metagenome | isolation source: seawater sampled from same location over 5 years 0.02-0.2 micron viral filtrate | place: USA: collected off the coast of southern California halfway between the port... ... | reverse complement strand
TAACTTCTGTTTTATACGAGGTAATCCGAGATATGATTATTAGAGACACAATTGACGAAGATTTGTGAGTTTATTTCCGTGTGTAGCGTCGATTTCGTCGCCTTTGGTTTGCACGTTTTCGTTTGCGTATGGTGCGCAGTTCGTCAGTTGCTTCCATTATTTCTTTCCATATCCATATCTTACGTTGCACGTCGGGGCAGAGCGGGGCGGTAGCTTGTAAAAATGCGAATTTGACAGCGTCGCTCATTTTCAACTTGAACTTGATTTTATAAATTTTTATTAAAAACTTAGGTTGCTAATTACTTCATCTCCCCAAACTGCAGAAAGTTGTCGATCTTGCGTCCGATGCTCTTGCCAATGCCAGCGACTTTGTTGGAACCCTTGGCAAGTTCCTCACCCGAGGTTACCTCGAAGTCGAGGTTCTTGATAGCTTGGGCAGCCTTCTTGTAGGCAGCCTTCTTGTGAACGTCCGACTCTCGGGCAGCCACCTCACCGAGGGCATCGAAGATGCACTCATTGGTCGTAGGAGGCTTCTTCTTGAGTTCCTCGAGTCTTGAAATTATCCCAGTCTCGAGAAACTCATCAATCTTCTTGGCGATGCTCTTGCCGATGCCAGCGACCTTGGTCTCCCCCTTGGCGAGAGATGCGCCATCCACGATGGTGTAGGGAATGTTGTCGACAGCCTCGGCAGCCTTCCAGTACGCCTTGCTCTTGAAATCATCCTTCTCAAGGTCAGAGAGTTTCCGGAGGGCATTGACGATCGCGGCGTTCCGAGAGATGTGGAAGTCATCCTCATCGTCGGACTCCTCATCGTCGGATTCCTCATCAGACTCCTCGTCCTCGGTGCTCGCAATAGACTCCTCGTCAGACTCGTAGTCCTCATCCAACTCCTCCTCAAGGTCTTCGATCACCGCCTTTAGGCGGAAAATCTCAATCCTGTAGTCAGCGGCGTCATCATTGAGTTCGTCGCGAACCGCGCGGAGGAGCTTGTTCTCGTTCTCGAGCTTGGCAATGTAGGCGGAAATGGTAGTAGCGTTCATGGTGTTTCGAAAGTGAATGTTTTTACATTGAGGTGGACTCACTTAGGTGTTTAAAATTATCTTTTTTAAATATAGTAATGTCTGGTTCCGGAGCTGTCACCAGATTGATCGCTTTAGGTGCACAAGACGTACACATAACCGGAAATCCTGAGATAAGCTTTTTCAACTCGACTCATAAGAGGCACACGAATTTTTCACTCTTTCAGGAGCAACAGACGATCAATGGAAATCCATATGCGGGTAACACGTCTACCATCACACTTCGTCGTTCAGGTGACCTGTTGAACTATTGTTTTATGACCATAGAAGAAAATGAAACGGCCAAATTGATCGATGATTGGTCAAACGTAATCGAAGAAGCTGAATTATATATAGGCGATCAGCTCATAGATAAACAGTCTTCAGAATTTACTGAAGAAATCGCCATCGATTTGTTCGCTTCGTCATTTGCCAAGTCGTATCAGGCTTCTTTACATGGTGGGTTGGGTTCTGAATCCTACTTTTATCCGTTCCGTTGGTTTTTCTGTGAAAATTGGGGATACAGTTTACCCATTGTGGCCTTACAGTATAGTGACGTTCGAATCAAAATCAAGTGGAGTTCCAATTTGAATGCAAATTACAAACCAAAATTTTTCGCCACGTACGTCGCTCTAGACACAGAGGAACGTTTACGAATCGCCCAGCCCACAGAGCGTGTGATGCTCATTCAACAAGTCCAGAAAACAGAACCCTCGAACGACATCGTTCAGACTCTCTTTTTTAATCACCCTGTTAAATTCATAGCCTCGAGTAATGCGTATGGAGATAATAACCTAGTATCAGTCACGAATAAGGTAAGTTTAGAGGTAAATGGTGTAGATATCACAGAAAAACAAACGGCGATACCATTCTTTACGTCCGTACCTTCTTATTATCACACCGAATATTCATCGTCTAACGCAGAGAATATGTTCTTCTATCCATTTTGTATAAACACGTCTCGGTACCAGATGACTGGTTCTCTAAATTTTTCACGAATCGATGGATTCAGAATACATTGTACGGCACCGGTGAACCGTCCAATCTACGCGGTAAATTATAATTTCATAAAATTCAAAAATGGAATTGCGGGACTCATGTACGCAGACTAGGACACACCTTTATGTGTTCAGACATCATCGTTTTCATATACTCCACACCACAATGTGGGCAAGGAATCCACTCAGGTTTACTGCATTCCTTGCATGCATTATCAGAACAAAACTTCGCGTGTATTTTTTCAGTCAGAGAGTTCATTCCCTTTTAGTTACTTACTAGAAAATGTTCCGTCGCGTCATACGATACGTCATTTCTGATACGTGCTTCTTGAGATGCTACACCCGGACCCTTCGCCAAAAGACCTGTAAAATAGTACACCTTTGTCGCTTGCGCCGATTTTTGAATATTCGTCGATACACTATCACCAATGGAGCGTTTCGTGAAAGACGTGGTCACCGATCCAGAAGGAAATCCACTCCCAGTAAATTCAAAAGGTCCATCGCGTGGAGATTGTGGATATGCGTCAAGGTTGTCAAAGAGGTACAAAAAGTCTGGTGTATCATCTCCCGCCGATACTGTTATCGTATCTGTAGTATAAGTCACGTTTGACGTGTATAGATTCGCCTGAGCAGCCGAGAGACTTCCAAAGTGATATACCGATGATGTAGACAGGCGCAACTCTTTCCCAGCAGAAACCCCTGAAATGTCAATTTCATATATGGATCCTCTCGCCAACTCGGTGGCAATACTTGTTGGTGATGAGTATGAACCTTGTGTATACAAGAGAGTCCCACTTTCCGAAATTCTATAAAAAGACCCACCAAAAATCTCCAATGTCTTAGTTGTTGGAGAAACTGAAGTACTGTCATCATTTGCTGCACCTGGTAATCTTAACGAATTTCCAACCTTGTACGTGGTCAACCATGTATCGGGATTTTTAATCATGTTGAGAACTTCTGTATTTGTAGGAAGAGCCACACCCGACCTAAGGGTTGTTACGGTCACGTGTGAGATTCTCCCATTCCAATATCTATCGGCTCCGGGTGTCTTGGCTACTTCAAAGTTTGCTGCGCGCATGGGACCCACAGTACCCGTTACAACCACATTAACGGAAGGAACTTGTGTGAGTGTGTTCGTCTTGTAATCATATGTAAACATACGAAAACCTTGTGCACCATCGTAATCCACATAGAATCCAGTATAATAGTGATTAAAAGTTATATTAGCGGTTGTAATTTCAACACTGTTACCGTACCTGAACTTTGCGTAGAAATTACCCGTCTCTTTGTTTTCATGTGTAGAGAGTGTGATGTTTCCGTCGCTACCACCCTGTGTATTCAAAAGAACAATACCAGAATCTTGATCCCAACCCGCTTGTCTTCTCCCACAAATCACCGCGGCGGATAGCGCCCATGGCTCACCATCCGAAACTGTGAACCCACTCGTAGGTGTAGTAGTGTTGGTAGACGCCTTATAAAGAGGAAAGTTTGTCGCAGTAGATGTATTCGCCGTGTAGTACCCATCACTCGAACCTTGCCATTTCATCGCTGCATCAAATTTGGAATCGGTAAAGATTATGTACTCAGGTGTGAACGAAAGACTTTGAGGATCACGATTATTGTAAACACCGTCCGAATCATGATCCCTTCCTTCGTCATAGACAATACTGTTTACTGTAATTTTACCATGGTTTGTTCCATCTGTGTAAAATACGCTGTTATATAGCCACTGTTCCACATTAGAATTAGTCGGCGCTACCGTAATAGTACCCGATGTCACCCCCGTCGTGAGAGGATCCCACTCCATAGTACCCACAGACGTATTCGAGTACACGTTTATGGTAGCTCCACCCGCTAAAATATTGAGCACAATCACATCTTCAGGTTCTATTTTCAATTCTGGATTTGTTCCGGAGAAGGACGAATTTGTATATGTGTTTGTATAGACATCCGTGTTCGCTGTGAGTGTAAGACCGGCACCTACATCAAACGCCCACGTCTTTGCTACCGTTGGTGGAGTAGATGTTTCAACATTACTCATGTTGATTGGCAAACCAATATCTTTTAAGAGTCCAGCTGTCAAACCGGTTATGTAATCACCACCCGTAGAAGTGACGACTTCATCCCATATTCCCAAATACGTTTTACCATTTATGGTGCGTTCAAGTGCGCGCCCTCCATTTGTGTAATCATCCCAATGTGACAAGTCTCCGGCTTTAAATGGAACTCCCTCAACATCCGAACTGATGTTACTACCAAAATAATTTTTGTACCAGGTAAGTGCGTTTGATCCCGTCCAAAGATAGTTTTCGCTACCTTCGGCACCTTGATCTGTTGGATGCCGAATCGCAAGTCCTGTATTACCGTTAAAGTTTCTACCTATAATAGCACTAGTTGAACCAGTTCCTATAGCGTGTAAGCCTTCGTGTACCACTGTCATTTCTGTGTAGTTGTTGGTAGCACCAGCTTTGTCATAAATACTGTCATTACCGGATACAGATGTACGACCAGGTGCTTTCCAAGTGATCGTACCCGATTCGGTCCATCCATTATACTCGAAACCACCTGGAACAACGGTATAATCACTTGACGTGGGACCACCTGTCGCCGCAGAACTCAGCGCCGCGTTGTTCGCCATCGTCATGGTCGTGTCAAAATGTAACTCAGCGGCTTCCGCTGTGGGTCTTCTTCCGGTGAATATGTTTTCCATACGTGCAAATCCCACATCTATATTGTCCCTGTCAATCTTAGCTGGAAATAACTGGTCAGGGTCCAACCAACGAATCTTATACCTTGTAGGTAAATCTCTATCCGTGGGATAAGCGATGGTTAATGCACCTTGTGTAGAACCATTTATTACGTACCAGTACATAGTATCTGGACACGTTTCTGGAACTGTCCACGTAGTAATTGAAGAATTGGGATATGTAGCTCCTATTCTCCATTTTACGGTGTTTGGTCGTGAAACGGTATCCACTTGTCTTGTTATAGCGAAACCTCCACTAACAAACACAGGCACTCCACTGTAGTCAAACCTATATGTTTTACCCCTATGCAGAGTTGTCGTATTCAAGTAGGGTGAAATGCCAGTGAATGTTAACATGATTGGATCATCTGGGGTTCCAACTGGATCAGATCCTCCGCTAACCGCCTCAACCACAACGTAGCGCTTAATAACATGAGAAAAACCATGTGTATCAGTTGCTGTATATGTTACATAGTAAATACCTGGTGTAGTTGGATCTAAATTTGAATCATCGACGGTAATACTTCCAACTGCTTCGGATGAAGATGCTCCTAAATCTGAATACGTAGCATCTTGGTTCATGGAAACATTTGAATTTCCTGTTAATTCTATTTTTGGACCCGCATAGTTGCGTTCCAAATACACTTCTGGAACTGAAAACAAAGTTGAAATAATATTTGTTATACTGTCAACTTTCCTCTGATTACCAGATTCTCTAAGCTCATCAACAACCTCCTGAGCAGTCATCTGCCTCACTTTGTATCTATAGATAGGTTTCCGTGTGATGACAGAAAGTAACCCATTATAGGAGTGATTACTTCTTCCCATCTTATATTAAATAAAGATAAGAAACTAAAATATGTATAATGATATTAGCTCTCGCTAAACCTGTATATTTTCCCAAGACTAAAGGGGCTATACGCCCCCGGCGTGTACAGCGACATGTTCAGGCCGCTTTACCAGACCCCAAAAAGAAAGAAGTAAATCCAATCAAGAAGTTCATCATGAAAGTTTTCAAAATCAAGGAGATTGATTATGAAAAGTTCCGCAAGGAGGATAAATGGGCGATTAAAATCAAAGGTGAACCACCTCGAGAGTAAAGTTTTTATCGAATTTGCCTAGACGAATCTTCCCATCGTCTACGAGCTTCTTAATTTCCACCCCAGTCTCCAAGTGATCCCCCAACTTGTATTCCCCGGGGACATCCGGCATGAATGCCATCAACGTGACCATCTTCTGATTCATCGTGAGTTCTTTGTTTTGAAACAATTGTTTAACGTACGGTGGGAGACTATCCACGTTCATTACATTCTATGAAGATAATTTCTTTAACTCTATATCATAGCTCAACTCCTCCACCACATGGTCATTTTTATAGTCTGTATTGTAGTAAATCTTCTTCACCCCACTACTCGCGAGAGCTTTGTAACAATTTAGACATGGGTAATGGGTTACGTAGGCTTCGGCACCATCGATTGAGACACCTCTCTTCGCCGCATCGGTGACCGCGTTGATCTCCGCGTGTATCGTGGCTTGTTCATGGTTGTCCCTCACTATGGATTTGTGTTCGCAGCCACCCAGAAATCCATTATAGCCCATACTGATGAGGCGGTTGTTCTTCACCAAGACACACCCCACCTGGAGTCTCTCACATGGAGACCTGACGGACGCGAGCTGGGCAGTCTTCATGAAGTATTCTTCCCAACTTATACGGGGCCTTTCCTGCTTGGGCACAGACATGAAACGGAGGGGGAGGGGGCGGTGACTCTCCATTTAAAGATATGGTAGAATATATCTTTAAACGTGTCGCAATGTTATATATAAAGACTAGAACTTAATACTCATAAATGATTCACAAAGAAGCCAGGTCTGCACTCGCAAAATATATAGAATCTATAGTTTGTGATGAAAGTAAATGGTCTATGTATAAAGATGCCGATCCAGAGAAGTACCCCCTTCGTAGTGGTATTTCTTATAATGGCGATGAAGAGCCAAAGATAACTCAAGATACTAGTGTATTTTGGACTATATTACGTGAGGATAATGATGCATCAAAATTTGTGAATTGGGAATGGACTTTCAAAACACGTGCATACGAAAAAGGTGGTGCATATCTTATAGCTTGGGTTTATGATATCGAAAAACACCCCAAAAATGAGATGGTCAGGCTTAAATCCGGTGATCCATGGACACGCCGTAAAGTGGATAATGTGAAAATATTTAAATTTGGACCTAATAATAAATATCTAATTCAAATGGCTGCGTCCGGTGGGTGATATTACTTCCTCAAATCGGCATCAGCCGTGTAGTACGTCTTCCCCTTAGTGGCGAAACTATGAACCCTAGCATACCCCCACGCTTGTGGAGAGGCTCCCGGACGATGCCCGGTTCTCCACGCAGCGAGTCCCCTATTGTAGACCGTCTTGAGGGTCTTTAGAGGTATCCCAGTGGCCTTCGAGATCTCTGGGAGAGACTTGACCTCTGGTCCATACTTTTTCCTAAACTTCTGGGTGTAGGAGGAGGTGCGGGTCTTGACCCCACTGTCTGTTTTGAAATCTTTGTAGTCCCTCTTGAGCATCTTCTTGTAGCGGGTCTCGACCTGCCCCAAGGTCTCAAGTCCCCTGAAGTACTTGAGGGGTGCATAGATTTTGCCCTCGGTTTTCCGCAACTGCCCAACCTTCTTGGTGATTTCGGCGTCTGAGAGAGGCATCGTACTTTTTACTGAGAAATTTTACAGCGATGTGGATATCTGGGAACAGGTGATTCCCAAACTTTACACGTCCAGTGACGGGGTTGTAGTACCCCTTGTATTTAAGAAATTGACATCGATGCATTTCACCCATATAAAAAATACAAGATTATATTAGTGAGATAGGATGGGGCTTTCGATAATTATGGGAAATATGTTTTCGGGTAAAACTTCTGAACTAATCAGACGACTTAAGCGTTTAAAGATCATTGGTAAGAAAATATTGGTTGTCAACTCAGCCAAGGACACCCGATCCCCCGATGAAGTTTTGAAGACCCACGACAATGTAAAGTTTGATTGTTTCAAGGTCTACGAGCTTTTCGAACTCATAAACAAGGAGGAGTTTAATAACGCGGACATCATAGCCATCGATGAGGCTCAATTCTTCCCCCGCCTCAAGAAGTTTGTGGAGTGCTGTATGTGTGTAAATAAGGATGTAATCATAGCGGGTCTGGATGGAGATTCATTTCAAAATAAGTTTGGTGAACTCCTGGATTGTATTCCAATAGCGTGTGAGGTCACCAAGTTGTCTGCCCTCTGTATGCGTTGCAAAGATGGAACCCCTGGGCCCTTCACGAAGAGGATTGTAAAGAATCAGGAACTCGAACTCATTGGGGGGAGTGACATGTATATAGCCACCTGTCGTAATCATCTATGAATATCTAAAATGAGGACAACTCGTCTACCTGGTCCAGTCTTTACGAGTTCGTGGTACCTCGCGTGATCGAATATAAAATCGTCGCCGTCCATGTGGACATGCGAGCCACTTTCAGTATACAACGTGCAATCACCATCACTTTGTATAGTGAGATGATACCTCAGGAGTTCATTTGATTCAGCTCGGTGGGGAGCTATAGTCATAGGACCATCTACGACTGCGAACGCGGCGCGCTCGGCGAAGTCGCGTGTGCATGAAATCTGTTTGATTAATCCGTAGAGTATTGGAAAATGTTCAACTTTATAATAGTAGTAGTTCATATTCTCCTCAAACCATGGATCTAAGTCATGGTAATACTCGTGTTTCAGTGATGATGAAACTTTTAGAAACTCTTCGCGTATCTTTTTATAGTGAAGTTTCAGTAATAAAAGTCCGGGGTGAAAGTGGTGAGGCTTGAATATATCTCTCAGTGTGTTTTGCATACCAACCACAGGTCTCCATATATTTGTAAAGTATAACAGATCTATCGGTGCTTTCATGTAGTCACAAAAAACTAAAATGGCGGGTGTAATAATCAGAAGGGGCCACATTATTTTCTCGGTAGATAATAAAAATGCCCGGATACGGCAAGCGTGAATACATGGACCCAACCCCAGAACCCACCGAGGACGTCAAGACTGTTGAGCATCGCTTCAAGATGCCAGCTCTCCCAGCGCTCACCATCGTTCAGTTCCTCCTCATCTCGTTCATCGCGTACCACGCGTGGACTACCCGCAAGATGAAGAGCCCCGTTTTGGGCACTGCTATTGTTGCCTACGGTCTCTTCCACCTCTATGACCACCTTTACCGTGTGAAGCGTGGCCCAGAGAACCTTTTCTTCCTCCCCAAGAAGGAGGCGTACTGTGGCGCGTGCCGAAAATAAATCCCTGTAAAATATAAGTATGCGCGTCAAGGTTATTCGTAGCCCGAACCCGAGGAAGAAGTTCAGGGCGATATTAGAAGACGGCAGGACTGTTGACTTTGGTGCACGTGGATATTCCGACTACACCAAACACAAGAATCCTTCACGAATGCGTTCCTATGTTCTTCGCCACGGGGGTCAGATACCCAGACGTGTGATGGAGGAAGAGGATCCCCGAAAAATTCAGAAGCTTATGCTCAACGTAACCACCAGTGACAAGGAGGACTGGAAGTTAGGTGGAGTAGATAGTGCTGGTTTTTGGTCTAGGTGGTACCTATGGAGTTATCCTACATTTGGGGGTGTCCGTAGATTTATGAAAAAAAAGTATAACATAACTATAGTATGAGCAGAGGTACAATTATTGCTGTATTAGTTATACTTTTTACATGTTTCTTGTCAATATTTGGATACCTTTTCATCCAGCGATTGAAAAGGGATGCCGACGAAAGGAAACGGATCGAGGACTGGGAAAATAAAGTCAACGGGGATGAGGTATTCTTTTTTACTGAGTGTAAGTACAGGGGATTTATGATAAGTGAGAAGATTACAAATCCCATGAGTTCCATGTATGACCAGGATGATATGACGGGGCCACTGACGTCGATGATTATCCCAAAGGGTGTGGAAGTTAAGGCGTTTACAGATGATAACAATAACATTTCATTTACTTACACCGGTCCTAGGGTATTGAGGTGTATAACTGCACACGACCCGGTCAAATCTGTGCACATAACTCACGTTTAAGAATATCCATCTTTTCAAAAAAGACTACCATAATATCGAGTGTTTTATAATTTTCTACACCAAGGTACTGTTGGAATAGGTCTTCTACACCTTCGAAGAACCCTGTCAGTTTTAACTCATCTTCTTCCTCTTCTGTAAATGATTCCAATTCACAAGTGTAGTGTGACAATATTGTTTGAACTTCAACAACATTTTCACCCTTCCAATTCTCTAGGATGGTTTTCAGGTCGTTCAATCTAAAACGTTTAATAAATGCATCCGTGATACACCTCTTCGATATTATAAGTAAATCTTTACCAGTTTCTCCACCGATGTATTTCCTGAAAATATCTTCAGTGGTTTTAATTCCAAATGGGGTGAATACTATACTATCATCACACTGTCGTCTCACCCTAGAGAACTCATTCATTAGGGATATTACACCGTGAGTAGTTATATCGTCATTTTCCCAATCTCTGGGGAGTTTTCGGAGTTCGCGGAGTTTAAATTTCTTTACTACATGGGGTTCGGTTTTGGGAATACACCCAAATTTAAATAAAAATAATGCGAACAATGGACCTATCATATTACACTCTAAGGCTAATTCTTTATCTCTAAAAACTCTTTGAAAGTTAATACTTTTCCATCTTCAATCATTTTCGCAAGTATATATTCTTCTTTGTTCATATCCTGGTAGGATAAATAGGCTTCACTGTATACACGTTTGATGTATATATCAACGTCGTCCAGGTACAGTAGGAAATTAATTAGTTCACTATCGGGCATACTATATAATTCCGAATCAAACGTAGAATATGAGAATAGATGTCTCGGGGCTTCATATACAATGAACTTTCTTGCTATAATTTCTTCGACATTTCCAAATGGCTGTAAAGCGATTTCATCAGACAGATAAGATGAAGTCATGAGGCATTGTATACCCGAGCTTATCTTAGATAGAAAATCTCTTTTAATTTTGGTGACCATTTTCAGATAAATTTACTTTCGATACCTAAAACTTAGGTGTTTAAAGAATAAATATCAAATTCAAATATGACTGACTTCAAGGACGACCTTCGTGAAACAAATAAACTCATTCGAGAGGTTATTCTCCCACAACTTGTAAAAATTGAAACCGAGCTTATATCCTTGCGTAAACACGTATGGCCATTTGTACAGGCGAGAAAGGAGAAGTTCTTACTCAACGACCTTGATGCGAAAAGGGACTTTTTCAAGTACCTCGATGATGAAACTATTATGGAATTATTGAAACTCAAAGCAAAGGTTTCATCTTCAGCCCAGGGTCTACACCAGAGGGAATATGACCTGACTAAAAATTTTTGTTAGTATACTATAAATGCGTGCGGGACTTGTAATTTCATTATTGGTTATATTTTTGGTGTCATCAGGGTTGGTGGCTGTGATGATGTCACAACAGAAGGAGAAGGAGATGGTCGGTCCATCGGTTGTCGAGGCGGAAGTGGAACCAGAAATGGAACCAGAAATGGAACCAGAAGTGGAACCAGAGGCGGAAACAACTTCTCCAACGACTGAAAACTACACCTATATAAAAATGTAGGTATACAATAAATGCTTCCCATATTTATGATACCCGGGGTTTCTGATCTCCTTCCATCTATCCCAGGTATGGATTTACTACCAACTACTTCAGAGATGTATAATGTGAAGACACCCCTACGTCTTTCGACAATTGGTTCCTTTGTTTGTTGTATGTTTATGTTTGTCAATGTGATTCAAAAGTTGGGTCCTCTCCCCAAGGGTCCACCACCAATGATGGCGATGCTCCTAGGTGCATGTGCCTGTTCTGTATTTTCGACGGGACGTATAGGTTTTGATATTAAGAGGCGTCTTGCTCCAGAAAAAAAATAAAAATACTAAAGTAAAAGATGGTTGATCCAGCAACTGCAGCTGCTGCGACAAAAGCTACAATTGAGATCGCTAGCGTGGTATTTGATAGTTCTATCGGTTGTTGCACTGCACCATGGTTTCGGGGCAGTTGTGTGAAGGGTGGCGGAACAGCTTATTGCCATAAATGTGGGTATCATTATTGTCGGTATCACTACCCTGTAAACAATTATGGTCTACAAGGTGGTCATGTTTGTTCATGAGTATAAAGAATTTACTATTATGAATAGTAAATGGTCGGTAAAAATAAAAATGAAGTTTCAAGTCGTCTCACACCTGAGCAGTGTCTACAACAATCAATGGATTCTCGTGTAGATGCGATGAACAAAGCTCTCGGGGGTGAGAGGGTTCGTTACAGGTCTTCGAGAAACCCGGATAGTTTTGTATCCTTTTTAGAGGGTCGTCTAGATATTTGGGATGAAGTGAAGGATAAAACCTTCCATGGTATAAGGATGTATGAGAAGACTAAGGAAATCCTTGAGTCAAAAAGATTTGGGGTTGAATAGAAAATAAAGAAAATTCAGTGTGTATACACTCACGTAAAATTGGTACTTTGATACTACCAATTTTACGAGACCGTTTTGCTTTTCGTTTAGACATTATCTTAATATTCATCTGCGATGATTTCACTTAGGCGTTCCAGTTCCCGTCCTTTCCGTGTCATCTCATTTTGAAGTTCTTCGATTCGTTCTTTCATTATGTTATCCATTTCATTTTCATTTAAGTGTACATTTTCAAATATAACATCATAACACGAGTGGTGAAGTATATCTGTCATTAGAATTTTCCATTCATCGTTTACATTTGATCTGAGACGAACTGTCAGATAATACGAGTGTGTTCCTGGATCTATTTGGAGTGTTGAGGTTGACAAGCGTTCGGGTATCATCAGATTAAGTAAGTTTTTTGGGTGTTGGTAATTTGTTTTGAAATTTAATACACGAATATCGTCTGTAACTTTTTTGAGTAATTTATAACGATGAAGAGCTGGACGTATTACCATTGTTTGGGGTAGTTTATCACTCTGTGTAACATCCATAGTCACTGTATTACCGAATATACCTATCCCACAACCACTAACATTGGTGGCTATACTCTTGACAGTTATTTCAATTTCATATTTTGTAAAGTTTGCGAATATTACGTTTGTTAGGGTTGTTTCCCTCATTTTGGAATATTTATTACGTTTTAGTAGGGTACATCCACCCAAATGTCTCATCGGTGGACCTCTACAAAAGCAAGGGGTTTTATTGAGTTTCTTTTTATTTTTGTAGTAGTCGTGTAAAAATGAACGCAAGGTTGGGTCAATTGGTCTGTACCATTTAAGGTAGTCACTGGGTGCTACCTTCATTTACAATAACTGGGATTTAATTACCGAACGCGACACCCGCCATACCATTCTTGATACGGAGGATATTGTAGTTCACTGCATAAACGCGGTGAAGTTGGTTACCACCCGTGGGTCCGGTGACAGTCAATTTTGCGTTATCGATACGGGAGAAGTTGAGAGTACCAGTGGGTTGCATCTTGCTCAAGTTGAGACAGAATGGCCATGTAAAGGTTGGGAGATCTTCGAGAACGTCGTCTGGGAGATCTGTACTATGCATTTCGGGAACGACGGTGTGATGATAGACATTCGATGTTTCCTCGAAAAGAGCTACACCGTTAATGTAGAGAGAGGATTTTTGAAATGTGAATTCGGTGTCCCAATCATTACCCGCTGCCTGACCAGAAACGAGGTGGAGAGACTTCACTGGATGATTGAAGTAGCTTAAATCCATTTCGGTATCTGTTTTAGAGGATGGTTGATATTGTGTTTGGGTGATGAGAAGTTCGTGTTCGTTATCTGTGAAATACTTACGCTCATCTGTGTCGAGGTAAATGTAGTTACCATAGATTTTGGGGGCAGTCACGGGGTTGAAACCGTCGCGGCACTTGATACGAATCTCTACATCGTGGTACTGGAGACCTACGAGGGGGAGTGCCTTGGTCCAATCTTCACCAAAGAAGAAGGGAATCATGAAGTGGTCACCACCGTGGTTAGATTTAATGGTATTCGTAGTCACAGTTGACGAAGCCTTAGCCGCATTATCCCGGAGGAGGGGGTTGTGAACACCTTGAATGAAGAGGGAATCAAGTTGGGTTACCTTCTGTCCACCAATCCAAAGAGCAAATTCTGTGGGGTTCGAAGCGTTATTAGAGTACAGCCCAGTAGTATTATCGGCTATAGCGGAGATACCGGAGTTTTCGATCCAAATGTAGCTCATGAGGTCACCCTTGGAGCGGATAGGAACGACAACTTCATTATTGGAACCGAATGTACCAATGAAGTCTAAGCGTTCTGGTTTCATAGCGAAATTTGTGTATCGCTTATAGTTCTGACGGAAGAAACTGACCTGGGGGTCACCTGTGATGTATACATCCTGGGCTCCCACCGACACGAGCTCAATCAAAGCTGCTGACATTTATTAATAAATGATATTAAAAATTCGGCTCAATGTAAACACATGGTGGTATTCCAGGCACTAACCTGGGAAGCGAGGGATTCTGAAGAAGAACATTTGGTAAGTATTTTTGGTAAAACTGAGGATGGTAAATCTGTATGTGTGACCACATCATTTACTCCTTACTTCTTCATCAAACTTGACTTGAAAACCTCAAAGCAGAAGATTCAAGAGATTTACAATACGATCGTTAAGAAGTGCCCTGAATGTGTACTCTGTTATTCTATGATGAAGTCGAAGGATGTTTGGGGCTTCCAAAACAATGAGGAGTTTATGTTTATGAAGGTGGACTTTGTAAATCTTCAAATGAGACGCCGGGTGGATTCGTTTCTAAAGCGACCACTCGAGCTCTCGTCTGGTTTTTTTAAAGCTAAAGTCTTCGAGTCTAACTTGGACCCCGTCCTCCGGCTGATGCATAGAACTGGAATTCAATCTACTGGGTGGTTAGAGACTGGTGATAATTGTATTCGTTCTCATTTAGCCCGTGTTGATACTGATTTGTTCTGTAATGATTGGACTACACTTAAACCTGTGGCGAGGGATGATATCGCACCATTTGTCGTAGCATCTTTTGATATAGAGTGTAACAGTTCTACTGGTAAGTTCCCAGATGCGGATGTTACAGATGATGCGTGTTTCCAAATTGCAGTGTCATTGTGTACGTTTGGTAGTGATGAACCCTATGAACGGGTGTGTTTATGTTACAAACAAACTGATGGTCCTGATACTATTAGTTTTGATACAGAAAAGGAGATGCTTGAAGCATTCCAAAAATATATCCATGAAAAGGACATTGACATTTTCACAGGTTGGAATATATTTGGTTTTGATCTTGAGTTTATTTACAAGAGGGCCTTTGTCGTTGGATGTGACCCAGAATTTTTCAAAATGGGAAAACTGAAGTCCCAGCAATGTGAACTTTTAATCAAGAAATTGAGTTCGAGTGCACTTGGTGACAATCTCTTGAAACTTCTTCCAATGTCTGGGCGTTTTATATTTGATATGTTCCACGAGGTCAAGAAGGGTTACAAGTTGGATTCATACAGTCTCAATAATGTTTCAAAATTGTACATCGGGGACCAAAAGATTGATATGCCCCCAAGGGAGATGTTTGCTCGTTACCGGGAAGGTGACCCCGTAAAATTAGGTGAAGTTGCTGAGTATTGTATCAAAGATACCCTGCTGCCCCACAAGTTGATGAAGAAGATGTGCATTCTCCTAAACCTTCTGGAGATGGCCAAAGCTACATGGGTTCCAATGTGTTTCCTGGTTGAGAGGGGTCAACAGATTAAGGTGTTCAGTCAATTGACGAAAAAGGCACGGGAGCTTGGTTTCATGGTTCCAACCATCCGTTATGGTACTGTAACATCCGATCCCTATGAGGGTGCTACAGTCCTCGAGGCACAAAAGGGTGCATACTATACACCTATCACAGCCTTAGATTTTGAAGCTCTGTATCCGTCTATCATGATGGCACACAATCTGTGTTATTCATCTTGGGTTATGAATGAAAAGGAGTATGGGAATATTCCTGGAATTACCTACGAAACATTCAATGTCGGTGAAAAGACCTATAAATTTGCTCAAGATGTACCAAGTCTTTTACCGAGTATTCTTTTAGAACTCAAACAGTTTCGTAAAAAGGCCAAGAAGGATATGGCTACCGCGACGGGCTACATGAAGGAAGTATACAATGGTAAACAATTGGCTTATAAGGTTTCAATGAACTCGGTGTATGGTTTCACTGGGGCCGGGAAAGGTATTCTCCCCTGTGTACCGATTGCATCTACAACGACGTGTAAGGGTCGAATGATGATCGAAGAGACGAAAACCTACGTAGAGAAGAACTTTCCCGGTGCAAAGGTGAGGTATGGGGACACGGATTCAGTCATGGTTGAGTTCGATGTTGGTGACCGGAAGGGGGTTGAGGCTGTTGAATATAGTTGGGAAATTGGCGAACGTGCCGCAGAGGAGTGTAGTGCCCTCTTCAAAAAGCCGAACAACTTGGAGCTTGAGAAGGTGTACTGGCCTTACTTTCTATACTCTAAAAAGCGGTACGCAGCTAAACTTTGGACGAAAGGGAAGGATGACCATATGCATATGGACTATATTGATATCAAGGGTCTCCAGGTTGTCCGCCGCGACAACACACCTCACGTCCGCGAGGTGTGCAAAGAGTTGTTGGATGTAGTCCTCACGTCGAGCGACCCTGGTCCACCAACGGAGTTGGCTCGAGAAAGAGCTATAGAACTTCTATCTGGTGATGTTCCAAATGAAAAACTTATACTCAGCCAGGGTCTTTCGGATTCCTACAAAGTCAATGGAAAATCAGTTTCTATCAACAGCGATGAAAGTGTGGGGATTAATCAGGCTCATGTCCAAGTGGTTGTAAAAATGCGAGAACGTAAACCCGGTTCAGAGCCCCAATCTGGTGACCGTGTTCCCTATCTCCTCACTAATACAGGTGATCGGAAGGCCAAAGCATTTGAAAAGTCTGAGGATCCCAAGTTTGTGGAGGAGAATAACATACCGGTAGATTATCATTACTACTTTGAAAATAAATTTTTGAATCCGGTGTGTGATCTTCTAGACCCCTTGTTCGAAAACACTAAACAGGAAATTTTCGGTGAAATTATTGACCAACACAAACCCCCGAAGAAAAAGAGAGAACCTGCATTGAGTACAATGAAAAAGGACCAACTCGTAGAGGAGTGTAAACGATTAGGTTTAGATGAGACGGGTAAACTTGTCGACCTGAGGGGAAGATTGAAGGAGGCGAGGTTAAAGAGGGAGGAAAGTATTGAAGACATATTTAAAAACTATGCACAATCTAATATATAGGATGAATATACAAGATAGATTAATTGAACTTATTGATGAAGATTTGAATCAAAGATTGAACTTGATAATGAATGATTATGTCACAATAATTTCTAAAAAACATGGCATTCCCATGGAACTACTTTTAAGAGACGTACCCAAGACAAGTTCTATATCTCTTTGTAGGGGTACAAAGTCCAATGGACAGAGGTGTACGAGAAAGGGAGCCAATAATGGATATTGTGGACATCATGCACACCAAGGAGAACGTATTAAACAACGATTGTTACCGAGTTCAAACATACATACACATGGCCCTGAGAAAATGTTCGTTAGGGGGTGTCCAGGGTGTCAGTCTCCAAACGAACTTATAGATTTGGATTGTATATTAAATAATGAGCAAATCTGATATTCTACTATCATCCATAAATACATTTTACACCGACGAAAAGAATAAAACTAAACTTTTAAATATTCTCGATAAAACATCTGGTATATCACTCCGAAATTTGGAGTGGTTTATCACCAACTATTCAAAAAAAAATAACACTTCCTATACAACCAAAGATGGAAAGTTCTTCACTGTCCACTGTGCATATAAATCCAGTCTCGATGGATACAGTAAAAAACTATTCGACCCGTTTTGCAGATCCCAAAAGTTCGGGTACACCGTTCCCGGAACATCTCATGAAATTCAAACGACTTTGGCACAGTTAAATTTCATCAAATGGTGTATCAAGAATAATATTATAGACTATATCAGTGACAATCGTTCCTTCCTATTTAATAAGCAATTGACATGAATCCACCTTCAAATGTGAACGTCTGATATCCCGTATAGTACATATGTAGAGAATATGTCTTTGTAGCTATATCAACTAGAGAACCTGGTGATGTATTTAGGGTCACCTCTATATTTGTTTTATCTGACTGTATTTGACTAAAGTCCAAGTTCCCCGATGGTTCCACATTAACCGGATTCATCGAGAAGCTATACGTGTATATATTTCTATACGGTCTCGCCAATCTATTTTTACTTGGTATCAGATACTTGTAGTAATTATGATTTGTATTTGAAACATTGGGTAATTTATTTCCATTGATGTAGAAACTTGCACTCTCCATAATTGGGTTAAAAAATGTTTGTAATTGATCGAAATTTACATTGGAAGAAAAGTTAAATCTATTTTGACTGTAGTAGTTTTCTTCAGGGTCTCCCAAAGGTACACCCACAGATATATTTTCATTTTCAAAATCTGTGTTCCTCAAAAACCAGTGAATACACTTTACGGGAATATTTGGAACTAGGTTGTTTTTAATGATGTTCGTATTAAGTTCACTCACCTCTGTAGGATGTTTTCTTACCAAATCTGTGACTAGTGTATGTTTTCCATTTTTTAAATAAAGTCTTTCTTCCGCACTTACAGTAATTTCTTCGGTTATCAAATTGAACGAACTTAATTGCAAGGAGACGTTCGCATCTGTGAAGAATGTTTGTTCATGAAACTCTAATTCAAATTCAATTTTTTGGCGAAATGCTGCACATACCGGGAAGTATGGGCGATTTGGTTTATTTGAGGAATATTCATCACTGGCATATTTCCTCGAAAAGAAAAAGTGGAGGGGTATAACTAAATCTGAATTAGAACGAGCGATAGTGGCATTTTGTGTAGATTCGTCATATCCTAAACCTCTATTTACAAGAAATCTATTCGCTACTTTTTCAGACATCTCCAAGTATAGTTCATCATATATAATTCCCCAATCATCATGGATCTTTTCAACTTCGATGTCATCCATAAACATTGTGACACTTTTGAGTAAATGTCTACCCAATTGGTCCGCGTAGTTTCCATATGCGATACCCGGCATAGTCACACTCAACCACATATTACTCAAGAGGTCTCCCATATTGGTTGGATTAAATTGAACTTTAATAGTCTGTCCGAATGGCCAATTACCAATTTGTCCAGGATTTAAAACATCTTTAACTCTATGGTACTTCCGAAACTCTGAGTGTTGTTTGGGTGATGTATAATTAAAGAAGGAGTCTTCTGGGTCTTTGGAAAGTAGGTACGTATCCTGCTTTCCAATAGCTTTTAGGGAAATCTTAGCGGCTTCACCCATGCTTACTATTGTTTATATATTTTTAATATCCATTTTCCACATTGTGAGGTGACTGGTTTTCATTATACGCTCCAAATCTTCGTTCGCGTCTTTAGCCTCCTTGAGGAGGGAGGCCACAGACTCCTCGGTATACTGCACCGTCTTGATGTTGAGGAGGTAGTCGTAGTTTCCCTCAATTTTTGGGAACGTTTGGGACATCTCAGCCTCCAAGTCCTTCTTCTTTTTCTTGAACACCACAAGGTCCCCTTCTATGACCATGGAGACAAACTTCGACTTGTGGCTACACATCACAGCTTTCTTCTGTAACACATCTACAAGGTGTGCTTTTCGCTTCTTGTAGTGTTCCAAACGGAGTTCCACAAAGTCTTTGAGAATCTCTTCAGCATTCGCATACTTGTGGATGCCCCGAGTCGGGTGGAAGAGGTGCATGTTCGATGTGTGGAATGTCTTCTTCATCTTGAGGTCCTTCATCAGGTCCTTCCCAGTGTAGCCAAAAATCTCAAAATCCACATCCTCCGTGGTGCTGTTGTTCGTGTAGCTGTTGATCATCTTCTTTTCCACAAGTGTGTCCAGGTACTCCTTATAGTCCTGGGTCCACCTCCCGGGTGGAAGCTCAGTGACTTTGAGTCTGGAACCGGTGTCCCTGTAAATACCCTCTGTGATCCATAGACCGGCGTCATCCTTGTAGACCCGTCCCTTGAAACCCCTAAACCATGGTTTCATATCGATAAGGTCTTCACCTTCCAAAGTTCTCTTGATGTTCTCCTTGATATCTTCGGGGTTGAATGGAGGTACGTAGCAACTGAAACCCGTACCGATACCCTCCGTTCCATTCACCAGAACCATAGGTAAGGTGGGCATGTAAAAGTCTGGTTCGATGGGGCGTCCATCATCGTCGAGGTAGTTGAGAACTGCATCATCCTTCGGATCGAAGAGTTTCCGGGCCTCCTTGGTCAACTTGGTGAAGATGTACCTCGTCTGGGATGCATCCTTCCCACCCATCAACCTGGTTCCGAACTGACCACATGGTTCGAGGAGGTTGATGTTGTTGGATCCAGTGTAGTCGTTCGCCAACTTGACGATTGTATCTGCGAGGGAAACTTCACCGTGGTGGTAGGCACTCTTTTCAGCCACATAGGCTGCCAACTGTGCCACTTTCATCTCATCCTTGAGGTTCTTCTGGAAACAGGAATACATTACCTTCCGCTGAGAGGGTTTGAGACCATCAGCCACGTGGGCGATTGATCGCTTTAGGTCTGCGAGACTGAAGTTCACCAGATCCTTGTGAACAAAGTCTGTGATGTCAAGTTGCTTCACATTTCCATAGGGAACCTCAAGTTCCGAAGCCTCCTTGGCTGTGCTGTCTAGGAGCCAGGTCTTCCGTGAATCAGCCATCTTCTTGTCAAACGCAAGAACGATCGACGTATCCGTCATGACATCCATGTCAAACTTGACTGTGAGATCCTGAATCTTCTTGAAGTATTCCCTCGCTTCCACAGATGTTGAGGTACCCAAACCCTTGTAGTACTTGATTTTCCACCCAGCCTTCCCAGAACCATACCAGTTTCGGAAAGCTGAATCAGTGTAAAAAGACATAGTCTCTGAACCCTTGGTTGCCTTGATGATTGGGGTCACCATAGAGACGACAAACCCCAATTTGAGGAGACTTGGCCAGAAGTAGTGGATCATGTTTAGGATGAGACCCTTGATGTGGGACCCATCGTTATCTGCATCAGTCATGATCATGAGCCTCCCGTAGCGGAGTTCGGACACATCTTTGTAGTCCTTACCCTGTTGGAGACCCAAAATCTTCTTGAGATCGTTGAACTCCTGGTTCGATGAGAGTTGAGCCACTGAGACATCCCTCACATTCTTACACTTCCCACGGAGGGGGAAGACACCGTAGTGATCCCTCCCAACCACCGAGAGACCTGCGACCGCCAAGGTCTTAGCCGAATCACCCTCTGTCACGATGAGTGTACACTTCCCAGACTGCGCAGTGCCAGCCTTGTTCGCGTCATCCAGCTTGGGGATCCCCGTGATCTTGGACTTCCGGGCACCGTCAGATTTTTTGAGTTCCTTCATCTCCTTAAACTTCGAGAGTGCCAGAAGTTCATCTTGAATTCCAGTCTTTAGGGCATTCTTGATGAAGTTCTTCGGGGGATCAAACTTCGAGCCAAAGTCTTGAGACTTTGAGGTGCATTCAGACTTGACCTGACTCGAGAACGTTGGGTTCTCGAGGGTCGCCTTCACGAAGATGTTGAACGTATTCTTCACCTGTTGGGGCTTCAATTTGATCTTCTTCGCCATGTCCTCAATAATTCCATTGGCCACTAAGGACGCCACGTGATCCACATGGTTCCCACCCTTGGTTGTGCAGATACCATTGACGAAGGATACCTGTTCCATGCCATTCTCAGCCGGACCGATACACACAGACCACCTATCAGACACGACGGAGCACACATTCTCAACGCCCTCATGCATCTTTGCATAGGCTTCGAAAGACGTCTTTGGGAGGACATCTCCATTGAACTTGACCTTACAGTTGGGGGTCGTACAGATGTTTGCATCCCAAACCCTCTTTTGGAAAATCTGGTAGATTGACTCGTCCATCTTGGACATCCCAAATCTCTTCCAGTCGGGGGTAAAGGTGATGGACACCGATGACGTGGCACCTGCATGCTTCTTAATCTTGGGTTGGTGACAGGTTGTCATATTATTGGACCACCCCTGTGTGTAGGTCTGCTTCACTTCGTGGTCCTTGATGATCACAGAGAACTCTGATGAGTAAATGTTAGTCAACTTGGCACCATAGCCATTGCGACCCCCCACGATACGTTTTTGGTTGTCATCGTAGTTGGTGCTCGTGAGGAGGTGACCGAAGGTGAGTTCGGGGTTCCATAGCCCCTCCTTCTCGTGCATTCGGACACCGATACCACCAAGGGGTCCGTTGTTCTCGATCGTAACAGAGCCTTGGTCCTTGTCGATAGAGACGGAGATGGAGGTTACACCCTTGTGGTGGAGGGAGTTGCGGTCGATCGCATTGACGAGGATTTCATCAAAGATTTTCAAGAGAGCTGGGGAATACTTGAGATTCTTCTTGGTGAATGCATCACCTTGGAGAACCCAGTAGTGTTCCGTGCCAAGTTCAACTGGACCGACATAGGAATCAGGTCTCTTGAGAATGTGCTCGATGTGGGTGAGCTTTTGGACGCTCTCCATTTAGATATACTTATTACAATTCAAAACTCTAACTTAGGTTTTCATTCTCGGTGAGGAGGAGGAAACATCTGGACCTCCACTGATTCATCCCCACTATCATTTTCCCAGATGAGCTTGTCACAGAGAAACTCCGTCAAACAGTCTACATCTTCGTCTTCGTCCACCTCGAGGTCCACGTCACCATCGGTAGTGGAGTGATGAATAAACTTGAATGAAACTGGGGAACCTCCCTTTATAACAACCCCTTCCCATGCTTTAAATTGCTTGTATGGATTTTCAGTATCCTTTTTTACTTCATTAATGTCCTTCCAATTTTCATATTCATCAATGTATTGTTTAAAATCTGTATCATAACATTCGTTATAGCGTTTTTGTACTTTCACATGCCAATACTCGTCTTCTGTGAATGGGTCCTCCATTTCCAGGTTCATTGGTTTAAAGTTTTTAACATCGAAACGGGTGGGCAGTTTTTTCAGTTCAGTGATATAAGATTCGGGTGGGGTGGTCATTTTAATATACTTATTACAATTCAAAACTCTAACTTAGGTTCAAACTTTTCACACACCTTTCTAAATCTGTATATACTCTTTTTTAAAATGTAAATTTTTTTACACCAATCTGTAAGGATTTGGGGTTTGGGTATATTGTTAGAAATGTATTCTAAATATTCTATATATTCTCCTAGTCTTATTTTAAACTTAAATATATAAACTTTCTCTTCCAATGTGAGTATCCTTTTATACTTGATGAATGGTATACAGGAACGTTTGAGTTCTTCGATAACAGGTTCTTTAATGTTTTCTAGATTACAAAAATCATAGTCAATACAGTCTAGACTGTGGCGTGAGAGAAAATCTAAATTATTTATGACTACAACTTTCATATATTTTTGAATTTTATCCAACCTTTTTACATGTTTTGTGTGTATTAAAATTTTTCGAATGAAATCATTCCATTTGATCAGGTTACATGTTTCTGTACCAAGTTTAAACCAGAAATTATAATTTGGAATAATTCTAACTTCTTCTCTGCATATAGGGCATGTAGAAGTGTCGCGCAATCTTTTCGCACCACACGATCTACACTTATTATCAATCCATTCGTTTAAACATTCCCCGTGATATTTGTGACCACACGGTAATGATATTATACATTTGTTTGAATAGTCACAGCATATACTACACTCAAATGTTCCATCTAATGGTTCTTCGGATGCCTGAACATAATGGGGAAGCAGGTATTCATTAATTTCACACACCGGTATTTCCATATATTTATACACAATTTAAACTTTAACTCACATTCTATACTCACCCTTCTCCTTGTCTGAAAGTTTCCTCCACTCTTCACCGAGCTTTTTAACAATTTCACGGGGTTTAAGTTCTGGGTTGGCGGCGACAATATCGGGACGTTTCTCTTTACAGAAGGCGAAATAGGGATTGACTTTCTTGGTGGACTCTTTCTTCTGTACGGGTTCCTTCTTCTGTACGGGTTCCTTCTTCTTGACAGGTTCCTTTTTCTGTGCGGGTTCCTTCTTCTTGACAGGTCCCTTCTTCTTGGTGGGCTTCGTCACTGGAGTTAATAGTTTATAAATAATAAGAGTGGCGGCTAAAATTATAGTGGTTCCCACAATGACATTCATTACATGAATAAGTATTTATTCTTTTAAGTTTCATATAAAAATTTCTTTAGATAGAATAGGAAAGATGTATACATACTTCATAGTGGCAATCTTCATTTTGGTTTTGGTTATGCAAAACAAATCTAGGGGAATGAAACAATCCATAGAGAAGTTGGTCAGACAGTCGGCTCGATATGCTACAGCGGCGCAGCAGGATAAGTCTCCGGTGATCGCCGTGCTTCATGCCAACTATGCTGCGGCCTACCTATATGCTTTGAAGGACATTGCTACAGAGTCTCAAATTCATAATGCCACTGGTATAAATGTCAAGAAGTTTAAGGAGCATGTCATGAATGTTCAAGACATGGTGACTAAAAAGACCACTGAATCCTGTCCGGAATTTGCAGGAAATGTTGACATATATTTGGCGGAAATAGGGGGTGAAGCTTGACAACCTAAGTCAGTATATGGAAAGTAAAAAGTATCTCTAAAAATGGAAGTTATTCGCGATACTCTTTGGGAAAATTGTCTCAGTAATGCGGTGACTATGTACCGTCTTAGTGAGCCAGACGACAGGTGTTATCATCTCGCGGATGCGACATGGAAGATGAAAATGCGATACTTGGAACATCAACAGAAAAAAGATATCCAGAAGATAGTGGTTTTGGAAAAGACCCCAGATGTTGTGACCGAGCAAAGGACATCCAAGAAGATTTGTTGTGCGGTGACGATGACTGGGAAGCCTTGTTCTTTCAAAGCTGTGTGTGGTAACTATTGTAAAAAGCATAGTGTGAAGAATGCCACGATTGGGGCGAAGGTTGATGTGTCTCAAATTAAAATAGTTGAATAATAGAAAGAAGATGTTAGACCAGGAAAGTCTTAGACCTGTAATAATATCGATGGCTCTTTACATCATTATAAGTATTGTCGTTCCTCGCATCGCCAAGAAGCCTACGGGTATTCAAGTTATTGATGATCTCGTTATGACTATTATTGCACAGAGAGATTCACTCATGAGTGGTACTATCCTCATCGGTCTTATCACTTTCGCTACCAATTACATTCAAGAGGAATTCTTGTAAAATATTCTCTTTCCCAACAAGTTTTTTAGTGTGTTCGTGATCCATGTGGCGAACGCGATTATCATATGCGTGTCTCATGAATTCCAAGAGTTGGTCAAAGTTTGGCTTACCCCAAACCATACCCTTTTTGAAGAGGAAATCATCCTTCTCCAACTCCTGAAGTTCACAGTCAATGGTGTACGGTGTTTTTACATACTCCGGTGCACCCCCATAATTTGTTATAATCACTGGTTTATCTCGCAGGGCAGCTTCGATAGCCCCCATACCTACACCTTCAGAGTGGGAAAAGTTCACGTAGCAATCTGAACGATTATGAATGTCATCCATTTCTTGATCAGAAATGACACCGTTTATAACTTCAACCCTCGGGAGTCTGATATCTACATCTTGACTACATGTCGCTTTGACAATTAATCTCGTATTATTTTCATTCAGTCTTATGAAGGCCTGTAAAACATCTTGGAATTTCTTCCGTGGGTCCATGATATTCCCAATGTGGTAGAATGTATATGGTTTTTCTCTAGGTTTTGGGATATGAGCGTGAATGATATAGAATTCATTTTCGGGAAATTGTTTGGATAAGACACGTTTACAAAATTCACTGGGAACCGCGACCTTCTTAAACTCTTTCATGATGAGAATATAGTCCTCGTGAACTGTTTCAGTTTCACATACAGTCATACACGCTAAATTTTTAACACGTGTTCGTACATACTTGAGATATTCTAAGTGTGGTTGTATGGGAAGCATGAAAATTAGGGCATGATCAACCTCAGGGAGTTGATTTCCAAAGATGTAATACTCAGAACTGGGGAACACATTGGTGTATTTCTTCGCATGGTGGCCTATTCCCGAATTTAGTCCGGGACCTATGATGATCATTTACTTTAAAGATAATCTTTCTTTTATATATATAACAATGGACGCTCTACGCAAAGAGATTGACGATGAAATCAAACGCACCCGCCTCGATAAAACGCGATTGTATGACCTACTCTCGAAGATTATCGATCAATGTGGCGGCCCAGTCGGTGAGGGTTCTGTTGGTCCAATGGGTCCACCAGGTCCAGCGGGTCCAGCGGGTCCACCAGGTCCACCAGGTCCAGGTGCATCTGTACCAGTCGAAGCCAAATCCGTGGCGAAGAAGGCTGCCCCCAAAAAGAAGGCGGCTTCCACAGCATAAAGAATATACACCAGTAATTATATATGACTACACTTATTCATATTTACAACACGACAGAAGGTCCTAGACGAGCTCGGGGTATAACTAGACCCGTAAAACGTCGAAGTGCAACGACCCTCGAAAGTCTTCAGCGTAAATCTGAAAAAGATACTTTGAAAATAAGCGAACTTCAGGAAGAGGTTAGAAAGCACAAGATGGCGCAAAAGAAACTCAAGATGTTGACACAGTGGAATTTACGTTCAACTGAGTCATCACTCAAAGATGTGCGGGACATTTTACATATATTAGAGGAGCTCTATGGAGAGTTTTCTTATGACGAACTTTAGGTAGTGCGTGTGGCACGATACCACTTTTGTATACAGAACCCAGAAAAAGACCAGCTGAGAGAGCGCGTGTGGGGGTCACGCCAAATGTTGCCGGAATAGTATAAATACCATTTTTAATATCATCTTCTACATCTTCAATGTCTGCCATGTTAGATACACTCGACGCGAGGAGTCCCATGGCAATTGTTTCATTTTCAATAACATCCACGTGAGCTATGAGATGTGGTACAACACTGATAGCTCCCGCCCAAAATGTCCCCACGTAGAATGGTTTAAGTAATGGTAAATTTTGTTTGAATGATGGATATATCAGGATAGAAAGAACTTCGGGTGCAATATATTTGGATTGATCAGAATACCAAAGAATTAGGTTTGCTAGTAGAAGAGCTCCTGCTATAGATTCGGGTGTGTCTTTAGTTTTACCATCGAGGTAACGATCACCTCCATACGCCCAACGAGCTGATGCCATGATGTATAGAAGTGGTAGGGGTTCGAGGGGTGTCCCTGAGCATATGGCTAATATACTCATGATAGTTCCTACACCCAGACCTGGTAACATTCTTTATGTAACAGGACTTTTATTTACCCAAAATATAAATCCACCCAGTATGGATGCTAAAAATGCAACAAGAAGTCCAAATGAATATTTTTTGGGATTCTCTTCGGGTGGTTTGTCGGGTAACTTTTGAACATTATGATTGAGGGTGTCAATCTTTTTCAAAAGTTTTTCGAGTGCCATTAGAATTTGAAGTTCTCGATCTTTTGGTTTTTCTTTTACATTAACTGTAGTAATTTCAAGAATCATATACCACTTTGAGTCTGGTTGAAGGGTCACATAATCGCCATCATCCTGTTGTTCATATATGTTGAAGTTCAGTTTCTTAATGGATATAGGATTGAAATAATTTGTTTTTTGTTGGAAACGTTTCCACTGTTTGTCGCGAAGGACTGTACTTGAATCTTTAGCGAAATGTCTTTCTAGGGGAACTCTCGCTAGAATTTGTCCGTGTCGTTCATCCAATATTTGAGCAACTTTTGGAATCTCCGGACAAACGACATCTACAAATTTGGCTATATTACTTGGAGAAGCATCGGGACTTGCTTCACCAACCTGTGTGATATAAAAGTCAACCATCTTGATACCGAGGACTCTGCTCATATCTTCGACATGTGTATTTGATTTCAAATTGAGGTCTAGAGAAAATGTGTTATTTGTTCCATCTACAAAACTTGAATCTAATATAACGTACTGAACCTTTTTCGGTATATCGTCGAGGGACATTCTAATATAAAAAAACATTTAAAATAGTATTATATGACACCCTTCAATTCATTCATTTCTCTGGCGGGGGTACTCACTGCTTGGATGGTACCAGAATATATAAGAATGTTTAAGAATATAAAAAAGAAGTGACTTTCTATAGTATAATGTTGTTTCAAGCAATTGCCAACACCACCGTGGACATGGGTCCACATTACCTTACGAATATTTGTAAATGGTTGAAGTCTGCTGTATGGGATGCACCTTATCGGGTGTATCTCGATGTTCAGCTCGAGAAACAAAAGCTTGAACGAAACCTAAGTCTTCAGGAAAGTGACGATGAAAGTCATACCGATTAATGGACTACATTTCACTCCACTCTGACGAATTTGCAGTGGCCTTTTGTCAGGCTACTGCACCACTTTGTCCAGACGTTCAGCGTTTGATTTGGCGGGAAGTTATTTCACCCCCAAATTTTGCCCCCCCACCCGCCCCAAAAAAATGTCCGAAATATTCAAGAACATGTTCGATTTCTTTACCCAGAAATTTGTTCGGAAACGAGAGTACCAGGTAATTGAAAGCACAAATGAGTGTAACGAAAATATAGGTATTGAATTTCCCATAGATGATAAAATTGTTCGTAATCAACAGTTAAATGTTCTATATAAGAAATGTAAAAGGCTGATATCATTCTTATCGATAAGTGGTCGAGATCGTAGAATTCTAGATGAATTGGTTGACTTGACTGATGAGGTGAGAACTTCAATGTATAGAGACTATGATACAAAATTTTTATTTGATAATTTTAGATTGATTCAGTCAAAGGCAAAATTGTCTTCAACTTCAACATTCAACCTAAGTCAAATGAATAAAATATAAAATATAAAAAATGGAACAACTCCGTAAACTCATGGAACTTGTAGACAAGAACGTCGGCACCATCCCAGAGGGGGACTACATAGAGATGTGTAACTCTATGAAAGCCATCCACGATCTTGTAAATGAGCCCAGACGCCTAAGATATGAACCCAGTATTTATTTGGGGTACGATACGAGTGTACCGATGACTAACGATGCATTATCCGGTGCACCCTTAGATTTCTATTCACAACCATATCCATATAGTGACACAGATTGGGCAACCATGGAGAGTTTAATGGATGAGGGGCATTCGGTTATGAGGGCCGCAGAGTTATTGATCCAAGATATAATGATAGATCGGGGGTGTCTTCCGAATGAAGCAGCAAATCGTTTGATTGAGAGGGGTGAAGAACAAGAACATATAGAAACAATTCGTTTAGTTGCATCAAACCTAAGTGCGACATTGTAATGTAAAATGTAAGAATGTCTGTTCAAGAACTTATGAGCCTCATTGATGAAAATTCTTCTTCAATCCCCGAAGGAGAATACCTTAAGATGTGTAATATAATGAAGCATCTCCATGGTCCCAAAGATACGTTGTGTGTTACACCGGATTTTTCGGAGCAGGAAATTGTTATAGATCGGAACTGTATAGATAAATGTTATCAGTGGATTATGACTATGTGTTACTATGACAATGTGAGTAACCACTACAAAAACATAAGTAAGCGGACTGAAGTAACACCTGCTCTCAAGGTGGACGCATTGGTAGAAATTGCCACTGCCCATGGTGTCACTTTGGAAGACTATACAATTTCAGAACTTCGTGCAAAGGTCTTCGAGATTGAAAATGAAAAGGAAATATACGAGAAGTTTCTTGCGAGAGAGGTTTTGGAGGCGGAACGGTCGGAGCGTGAATTGACTGGAGCAATCCAAAAAGCTCACACGGCTTACAGAGAGTTCTCGGAGTGTATGGGATACCAAGACCTATCATGGCTTATACACTGGGGTTCCCTCGCTAAGCGATCATTTCGAAGTATTTTATCAAATCACACCTAAGTTGGGTTACAATAATATAAATATATCTCGAAAAATGTTCTCTACTCCGTTGACGATGTTTAATGTCCCCAGAATTGGAGTACATTCTCAACTGAAAAAGCGTGTGATCGAACTCGAAAACACTGTGAAACAACTTCAAGATGAGAACTTGCGTCTTGAACTCAGAAACGAGAAATTGTATGAGGAATTTGATGTACACCCATGGGGTTTATATATATTTTTCCTACTTCTTACAGTTACTATTGTGGCAACGGCGGTTTATTATCCATCTGTGGCGGGATTGGGTGTATTGTTTGTTTCATCTTACTTTCTACCCCCACTCCCTGAAGCTGTAGAGTCAAAGGAAACCTAAGTAGAAGATAGATTTGT
>VMHT01121636.1_pt1 | contig 30266 bp, 50 predicted proteins | sample 4693611 | NCBI WGS metagenome assembly VMHT01 (sample SAMN12280063, study PRJNA550983) | marine metagenome | isolation source: seawater sampled from same location over 5 years 0.02-0.2 micron viral filtrate | place: USA: collected off the coast of southern California halfway between the port... ... | reverse complement strand
GGAGTAATGGGGGGGGTGTTCGCCCCTGTGCTATAGAAAAAAATGCCCCCCTCATACCCCTAAAAGGCCTATTTTTAAGGGTTTTTAAGGTATATCTATTTAGGCCTATTATCGGCTATATGGCGCAACCTATGACACTTTTGACACAATATACGTAAATTAGATAATTTATTACTACCGCCTTTACTTACTTGTATTATATGGTCTATCTCTAATTTATTTTGAGGGGTACCCCCCGTACTACATCTAAAACATTTACCGTAATTATCTATTAGGTATTTTCTATTGCGTCTATATTCCGGGTCGTTGTAATGCGGTTTAGGTTTTGTATTTTGTCTTTTAACTGGTTTATGTAACGCGCAATAGCTAGGGCTATCTTTACTTGGTATAAACAAAGCCCTACATTTTAAGCAAGGCCTACTAGGTTTTAACATTATCTAACTTTTTTTTATCTAACCATTTTTTTAAATTAGCCCGCGTACAACTTTTACACCAACTTGTCTTACCGCCTATACCGGCAGGCCTATTACTAAAATCGTTGTAATCTTGTCGTTTCCAACATTTAGTACAACGTTTACTAACTAACTTACCGTAACTATCAAATACCGGCATACTTTGGCTAGCTTTATCTCGGTCTAATAATTTATCTATACGTTTTTTATCTTTAGTATCTATATAGCAACTAATACAAATATGATTAAACCCGCCCCAATTACTGTTATCTTTGCTATAACCCTTAACAAACCTATTACATCTTAAACAACATTTTTTTAATAACTTACCTTTACTATTAAACTTTGGCTCCATAACCTTTAAAGTTTTATACGATTTTTTTAAATAATCTAGGAGATCTACTTTTTTTCTTATCCTACGCCGTACGCGTTCGGGTAAAGCATATAAGCCATATTCTAAGTCATTGTCTAAAGCGTAGGTAAGGCAATCTATATTTACCGGGCAATCTTTACAAACTAAATTAGTTTTCCAAACTTCAAGGTCGGTATATTTGTTTCTATTAGGGTTTATAAATAAATTATTATCTAAATCTTTACAACTAGCCCTGTTTAGCCAATCCATAAGGCCATACTACACGGATTATTAAAAATCTTTAATAATTAATATCTAAATCTTTTAAATCGGCTAGTACTTCTTCCGCGCTTTTACTTAACGTAAAATCTAATTTATCTAATAGCATATTATTTAATATTGAGATTTCCTCATAAACGGCTTTAAATAATGTATGTAATCCTAATTCATTTACTACGGCGCTTTCGTAACCTAAGTTAAATTTATTATATTTTGATACTTCAACCGAAAAATTATCTTCGTTATCAAAGTATCGTATTATAAATTTTGTAAAAGCGTCATTAGGTAATACAACGCTAAAGTTTACCCCGCCGTTATGCCCGTAGGGTTTTCTACTTGGCTCTACTGGTTCTAAATCGCATATATAAGCGTCTAGCCCCGTAATGTTATGTATTACTTTATTTATTTTATTAAAACCTATTCCGTTCATAAAAATAATTATACACTAAAAAACCCGGTAGCTTGTACCGGGTAATTTAGTTTTATGGAAGTTTTAAATTAGGTTGCTTGTAACTAGGTTTAAACATAAGCTAAATGGTTTTTCTAAATATCCTACAACTTTGGGTATTTCTGTATTGTTATCATAAAAAGTAGTAGTACGTAAATTTTTAGTTTTCCATAAATAGTTATAACCTATACTATCTAAATAATTTATATCCCAAGCGTAAAGGTAAGGGTGGCTAACAACTACGTAATAAAAACCCCTATTGCTGGTTAAACTATGCTCTATATTTCGCTCGTACTTATATCTTTCTATAATATGTTTATCGTAATCGGTATATCTTACTTTAATCTCGACGATCGTCTCAAAATTTTCGGCGTCGTAATGTTCGTAAGGGTTTTCGCTTTTGATATAGTTACCGCCCTTAAAATTTATTTTATTTAAGATATTTATAATATTATTTTCGTTGTAATCGCTCATTTTTCCTTACTTACTAATTTTAAAAACTTTTCCGTATTTTTCCAACACCAACTTGAACTATTAAAGGGTTTCCAGTATGGCGAGTAACTGTGTAAATCTTGTACTAAAACCGCCGCAGCCCGAATATTTATTTCGGGTATAAATTGCGCATAACTATTTTTAATTGGGTAGTCCCAATAAGGTAAATCGGTATTATCTACAACCCAACCATAAGTACGAGGTATAAATTGATAAAGCCCGCTATCGTGGTTATCGTATCTATAAGCGTTTTTGTTGCCCCTACTTTCGCACCACATTATTTTAAAAGCGGTATCTAAATTTTCCTCATCAAAATTTTCTATTAATAAATTACTATAAGCTAAACATTTACTAGGTAAATTATTTAAACAATTAGCAAAATCTAAGAGATCGTCTTTTTGCGGTTCTATGCCTAAACCTAGATTGTTAATTATTAAGGCATAGAGTAAGATACACGTTTTAATCATATTTAAAAGTTTTTACATCTTTGTAATGTATGGTATGTAATATTTCGCGCCCGTCTTTTTGCTTAAAATCTACGCGCCTTTCTTTACCCGCGTCTAATAAAAAGCTTGCGCAACCTATAGCGTAATCTATGTTTATTTTATCGCTTTCAAGCCACATTTCTACTTCGGCCGTTACAACTACCTTTTTGTATGTTGGCTCGGGGTAATTATCCTTTCTTTTGTTAAGTTCTGTTATGTAGGTACTTTTTTTAGCGTCTTTTATTTCGCTCATAAATTTTCTTCGCTTATCAAAGTAAATTTACGGCAATCGTTAAAATGGTTTGTCTTTTTTTCTATTATATCTTTTGCTTTATCAAAGTTAGGCGCCTTTATCCTTTTGTAAACCGATACTTCAAAAAAATAATCTTTCATAATTCCTCCTCTAAATCATCTACCCCATATTCTTCAGTTATAAAAATAGTTGTATTTTGCGCCATTTTTACAAACCAAGTTAGTAGTTCGTTTACTTCCATAACGTATAAATCTTTTAAGGTTTCTTTTATATCGTTTGCTTTATCCTCTATAGTTACGTCGTATAAATCTTTAAAAGTTAAAAATATTTTATGATTAATACGACGATCGTCTTTATTTAAGTTAAAACTTAACCCGCCCCAACCGTTTTTATTTTCTTCTATTACCTTTTTATCGGTAAGTATTTTTTCTATGCCGGGTATATTATCTAAAAGATTAGTTACCCCTAACGCGCCTTTATTCGTCACTAGCCCACCTTTCTAATTGTTTTTTATTAATTGCTTTATTAAAATCTTTTGGTTTATTAGTTTTAGCCCCTTTAATAAGTTCTAAATGATTAGGTAAGCTACGGTGGTTTAAAGCGCTTTCGCCGTAACTTAAAACTATATTTCTAGCAATCGTTTCTATTTCTTCAACTGTAACGCCCGCGTTAAATAATTGTTTAGCGGTATTTTCTATTTGCCCCCACATATTTTGGCTTATCTTATCTAAAGCGCATACCCTTACAATTTCATCTTTATAAAGATTTTGAGTTTCTTTATTATATAGTTTATTAAGTCTAGTTATATTAGGTCTAGTTAGAGTTAAGTTTTCTTTACTACCGGTAGTATTGTTAACCTTACTAGGGGTGGTTAAGTTTTCTTTACTAGGTGGGTTTACGATTAACGTATAATGGTTTCTATCCCAATCGCCTTTTTCGTTTTTACGTTTTTCTATTTTTAAAACGCCTTTTTTTTCTAATCCTTTAATAGAAGTTATAGCGCTAGGTTTACTACGGCCTAAATCTTTAGCTATTGTATTTAAACTTGGCCAACATTCCTTAGTTACGTTATCGGCATATTTACCTAAAACGACATACGTTGCTAGTTCTGTAGGTTTAAGTAAATCGGCTACCCAATGAGGTACAATAGTAAACGTTGGTATATCGTAAGTAACTTTTACTTTATCATCTTTCATTTTTGCCCCTTTCTTTTAAGATCTCCGGCTTTTATATTTTATAGCGTCTTTTAAGTTTTTAAAATTATTATCTTTTAAATATTTTTTAAGCCCATTTTTTTCTACCGGGCTAGGTAAAGCTTGTACTAAAAACTCATCGTTATATAAATCGTTAGTTAATTTATATAATTTAGGCAAGCTTAAAAAACTATCTCCATTTTTATAAATTAAATTTAAGGCCTTAAATAATGAGCTATAACTAAAATTTTTATAATCATCGTACAAACTAGCAACATTATCTTTAGTTAAATCTAAATTAGGCCAACGTAAGTTAGCCCAATCTAAACAAGTAATAAACTCTTTTTTACTTAACATTAAAACGGCGGGGTAGTTTCTGTATCATCTACAACAACACCCGCACCGTTTACTTTTTCTAATTTATCTTCTACCCCATTAGTTTTAAGTTGCGCGTTTGCAAACTCGTCGCTATCCCAACTTGCCCAAGCCATTAAACGATTGTATTTTTTACTAAAGCTACCGCCCGTACAATCCTCATTTTTACAACGCCATTTTGGTTGTTGGCTTGTAGCCGTTTCTCTATTATCCCAAACAAAACTATCACATACCGGGCATTTTGGCTCAAAACCTGGACGATCGTCTTGTTTTTCAACTTTTGTATTTTGTGCGGCGCCGGTACCAACATCTTTTACGGTACCTACATCTTTAAAAACCCAATCAAATAAATCTTGGGCTATTTGTATAGTTACCTTACTTACATCGGTAGGCGTAGCGTTATCTAGTTTTACACTAGGTACAAGTAAAGCGGTAGCTTTTAGTACGGCTTGCTTTACTATTACCTTTTCTTTATCTTCCATATATCCTTTTGCTCCTTTTTATATCTACTATTTAACTTATCTAAAGTTATATATATTTGGTCGTCTATCTTAGTAAATAGGTACGCCAAAATTTTATACTTTAAAATTAAAATATACTTATTAATTACCGTAAAAATCACTATCTTTACCTTTTATAAAATCGGGTACGTCTAAAAAATCGTCTTCTTTATCCGTAGGCCAAAATACTAAAATTATAGCTACGGCAAAACTTCCTAATAACATAAACCATTTTTCCCATATCTCAAAATTAGCTAGTTCCATTTTCCACCTCCTTTAGTTTTACTATGCCCGTTAATGTACCCGCCCAATAAATGTACTCGTTGTACGTCCAACAATCTTTTATAAAATCCGTATCTTTAACGCTATCAAAAGCTTTAACCAGTTTTTTAAAATCTTTTACTTTCATAACGTATGCAACCCCCCGCAATATCTCATAATCTCAAAACAATCGGGGCAATCGTTTTTAAAAACATCGCGCCGGGTATTGTATGGATTGTAAGGGGCTCGTATTCTTTTTGTTTTGGTTTTTGTATTGATAGTTGCCGTAAAATGACGATCGTCAATAATTTTAACATCGTCAACCTTAACAACCCTACTATAAGTAAGTTGGGTAACGCCCCCGCTAAATAAAGCGTGGGTTAAAACTATCTCCCCGTTGTTGTTTTTATAGCCGGTATATTGATTACCAACAATTAAATTATTATTTTTATCATTAAGTAATTCGTATATTTTAATTTTTACCTCCTAAGTAACTAGGAAACATTATACTAAAAAAAATTGTTATTTGTAGCTTATACGGGCGGAAAACGTAAAAAACGGTATTTTTAATGGGTCGGCTAGATAGTACTTCGCCTATATTCCATTTGGCGCACAATCAATCTGTGCCTTATGTTGACAAAAGAAAAAGCCGGGTTTTGTAGACATTTATTAATCACTAAATTTACCCGGCTTTTTATATGCGATTAGTTACTTAGGGTTGCAATTTATCGCGGTTTAGTTATCTTAGTACTCAAAGAGTTTTATTACCAAGTTTGTTTTGGTTTATATTGCTCTAAGGCGTGTTGTATAACTGTAATAAATGAACTTAGAAAAGCCACCCCTAAAAGTTCTACAATCTCCGCCGAAATAATTCCCGTACTATTTGCTAAATATAAACTTATTGCGCTTTGCAGCCCCGTGCGAAATGCTTTAGATAACATAAAGCCCCAATAAGCTTTCCAGTTTTTATTCTGTTTGGTATTTGACAAAAGACGATCTCCTTTCTTTCATATTTTTTGCGTTTCTAAATTCTAAAAGCTTGGCGTATGTATTAGCCCCAACAATACCGTCTTCAATTAGCCCGGCTTTTTTTTGAAAAATTAAAACCGCCGATAAAGTTAAGTTACCAAAATCTCCGTCTTCTACTAATCGCTTTGTTAATACCTCGTTTAATAAACTTTGTATATGTACAACGCTATCTCCCTTATTGCCCTTACGTAAAGGTGCGTTTGCTAAACCTAACTTTACGTATTCTTTTTGGTCAAAGTTTTTACGTATAATACCTTTACTTAGTTCATCGGGTGTTACAAATATTTCAAAGTGCATAGGGTCTTTGTAACTACGATAATTACCGCCCCAACGAAAAACCGGCAAGCCGTCTTTTGTTTTTATTTCTAAAATCTTAGCTATCGTACTATCTTTAAAATTAGTTTTAATAGTACCGTCCCGAGTAACTGGGTTTAATGACCAATTAATGTCAACCGCTAAACCATAAGCGTGGCAACTGTATCTATCGCTATTTGCTATTTTTCTAAAGTTATAACCGCCCGTATCTTTACGGTGCGTTATGTAATCATCTTCAGCTAAACACATATTTAATAAAGTAAAGGCCGGTAAAACTTCTTTGTTTATTTGCGCCCTACCTTTACCGTTAAAATTCATAATTATTAATTCATCTTGGTTACCTAAAGCTTTTGCCCAAAACTCTAAATACCATTTACTACTTCCTCTTCTTGTTTTCATAATATCTCTATATCGCTCCATTTTCTTAAATCTTTATTGCTATGTACTACTAACGTAGTTATACCGGGTATGGATTTTTCCCCGCCATTTTCTTCAAACCATTGGCTACCGCTATCTAAAGTAGTTGCTCCCAACATTAACCTTTCGCTTTCCTTTGTCCAAAAATGGTGGTAATGGCCAACTAATAAAATATTAGTTGCATAAAATCCGCCCTTACTTGGCTTACTAGCCATTTTATTAAACCAATTTTCAACTCTTTGAGCCGGTGTCGTTCCGCGTTTAGCTTGGTGGCCGTGCGCAATAGTAAGTACCGTACCGGGTAAAACTTCTACGCTATAGGCCAAACTTTGGTCGGGTATTGTAAATTTAACGTGCTTTTTACTAGGGTCGGCTTTTAATACTTGGGCTACTTCATCAAAAAGTTCGCCGTCTTTATTATCCCCAAAGGTTGTATAAGCTTTAGTGCCTATTCTTTTTTCTCCGTGATTACCTAAGGCGCATAATCCAAGTACCTCGTTAAAATCTTTACTAAATTTATTAAATACATCTAGTAACATTTGCCGGGCTAAAGTTTTTTGTTGTCGCTCATCAAGTACGGTAGTAAACGTTTGCATAGCGTAGTGGCCGGAACAACTTTCAACGAGATCTCCTAACCCAACAATTATTAACTTATCTAAATCGTTATATTTTTTACGTAAATGTTTTATATGTTTATCTATGTTATCTAAGCTTTTATAAAATCTATCTAACATTTCTTCGGTGCCTTCTTTTCCGACCTGCCAATCGCTCATACATAAAACTAAAGCTTTGTTATTTTTACTTTTTCTTTGACGATCGTCAACTTTTTTCTTTTTTGCGTTAGTTATTAATCTTTTTAATTCTTTATCGTCGTATTTATTAGTTTTACGAGCGTAAATGTTAGCTTTAAAATAATAAAATTTTTGTATACCGTTTTCGCCCCAACCGTCCCAAGTACGAAAATTTACCGGCTCATCTTCTCTTACGTAAAAATCTTTACTAGCCCCTTTACCTAACCAATAATCAATCCAATCGTTCCAGTTTGGGTTTCCTTTTGGTATAGCGTTGGTAGTTATACTACCCCTACCGCCTTTTATTTCTACGCCCGGTACCCAGTCCGCGCTCGGTTTAATCTTTTTGCCTTTACTGGTAGGTACATCTTTCCGGGATTGTACAAAATCGTCTAAATTCATAATTCACAACTATTAGCTTTTGCTATCCTACTTATAATTTTACGTAAACTTTCGTTAGCTACCATAGTATAACCTTTAACATCTACGCAATATTGAGCTATTGTTCTATAATTATATTCCAAAGCTCTAGGGTTAGCTTGTTTAACTTTATGGGCGTGTTTAAGTAAATCTATAATTTCTTGGGTTTCTTTTGGGTACGCAATTTCAAACTTTTTAGGGTTTACTTTACTTGTAACGTAACTATCAAAATCTATATTTACCATATAAGTTACTTTTAGTATAGTCAGCAACTATGTCAAATTTTATCGTTTTTAATTAAATACCAACTTAGGTAATTTATCCCAAATAAAGCAATTATTACTATTAAAGCGTCCATAGTACAACTTTAACGGCTTTTATTTACCCCCGCAACAACCGTTACCGCAACAATCCATTAGCCACCAACCTTAAATAAAATTTCTCTAATTACTTCTTCTATAATTATTAAATTTTGATTAAACCCGCTAATACTTTCTTGGTAAGCGTTTACTTGTGCGTTTAAAGTTGCTACTTGTTGTTGCATATCGTTAACGGTTTTAAATAACCAACCAACTAAAGCAGCTAAACCGCCTTGCAATATTTGAGATAAGTTTACGGTTGCTTTCACATCAATACCGTAATTAGCGTAGCTACGCTTATACCGGCTATTATCCACCCGTATATTTCTTGGCGCGTAGGCCTTTTAGCTAAATCCATACGTATTTCATCTATCTTGTCAAAAATTTTGTCAACGTTAATCATAACTTTATTTATCATTTCCTTTTGGGTATAGTTATCGCTCATAACAAAATATTATACTTCAACGACGATCGTCATTTTTTTCCGTGATATTTTAAATGTTAGCTAGGTTTAGGAAAATCTGCTTTAACTTTTTCTATATGGTCAACCCAATCGGTAGTACCGTTTACGCTATCCCAATATTGCATATCTAACTGCTCCGCAATCGGTAAATATGCTTGTTGTCTATCTTTTTTATAACCATTATTATATTCATCTAATATACTATTTTTTCTATCTATGATAGATTGGTCATATTCAGCGTCGGTAAATTCTCTACGTTCATTATTTACTTGCGCGTATAAAGGTTTAGCGTCTTCTATTTCTTGGGTAGCTTGCTCTAAAGCTTGTTCTTCTGTCATAATTATAATTTTACGACGATCGTCCAGGTTTTTACGTAATATGACATTTATTTCTTATTTTTATTTTTTTAAACCAAACAAGTCAATATTTACGCTTGCAATACTATCGGTTGTTAGTGAAAATTGTAATCCTTTAGCAACTTGGTTTACCGTATGAACGGCTCCGCCAACCGTACCCATAGTTTCCGTACCGTCATAACCATAACCAACTCCCTCCGTAGTTATTTGATTATGCTCATTAGCGTCATTAAATTGAAAAAGGTAAAAAGTTACGCTTGCCCCATAACTTGCATTACCTTTAAATAAATAAGTTGAATTACTCCAAGCGTCTTGGTTACTATCTGCTAAAAAATCAAAACCGGCACCAGTACGTAAACCCTCATAAGCTAAGTCGTAGTTTGAAGTTGTATCGGCGGAATTATCACTTTTTAAAATTCTTGTTTTTAATCTTACTTCATCTGTTCCGCTTTGTTTTAAATTGTAAACATTAACAACATAAACATTATAAGAATTATCCCAACTAGAGCCACCTATATCAATAGTTGATACGTTAGAACTTGTACTTGCACTAGCAATTTTAATTAAACTACCCGCCATTATTTGACCCCATATATAGAAAATCGTACATCAAAATTTAAACTTCCACTTGAACTTAAAAAATGTATGCCTGTTATTTGTTCCGCGTTTTTATGAACGCCTATTTGTCTAGCACCCCTAAATCTATTATTGCCCGTATCATATCCGCCAGCACCCGCACTTACCATTTGCGTATAACAAGAACTGTCATTTGGATTATAAACATAACCTACCATACCCCCGCTATCATAGTTACCAACTAATAAAGCACCATACATATAAGTTGAACTAGCTTGTTTATCGTCATCATAACTACTTTCAGCTTTCATTGTGTGGCGTGCCGTTCCATATTCACTTCCACTAATTACGCTACCCGCACTATCAATAAACTGTATTCTAAAATCAATTACATTTGTATCAGTTGCATTATATCTAGGTATACTTCCAACAATTTTATAAACATCATAAGTAGAAGAAAAGCAATTTGTAATACTTAAAGTATTTACGCTATAAGCCGATATTGTTTTAATTAACTGTAAGTTTGTCGCCATTATGCGTATTCTCTAATTCCGTACAAGCTAAACGTACCTTTGTTTTCAAAATTACCACTTGTATTGTAGTTTAAAAATCTTATAGCATTAATTTTTTCTTTTTGTGTATAGACTTGAGATCCGTAATAACAAAAACCACTTCCATAACTAGCTTCAATATTTACTGTACTAAGTTGGGTTGTATGCGACATTTTTGCTGGGTTACCTAAATTATAAAAATAAATAAATCCGCTTTTAGTATCTCCACTATCACCCCAACTAAAATATTCTAAAGCGCTATCACTTGTATTAGCTAATGACCCCGTAATTCCTGCCGTTCCTAAATACTGTAAAGCGTATTGGTAATTTGAACTTTCGTATGAACTACCACCGTCATTAGATAACCTTGCCCCAATATAATTATTATTACTTGCAACTTCTATTCCGTTCCAAGTTACAAAATGTACGTTGTATTTATCTTCTTGTATTGCGGTAAAATCTACTTGCGCAACCGCACTAGATATTTCTTGTGTTTGTATTAATTCTAATTGTCCATAGTTTGTATATTTATCCGCTCTTGTTAAGTCATAAATATCTTTAGGCGTCAATATTCCTGAATTTTGACCAAAACTTTGTTCTGGTGGATTGGGTATATAACCGTAGTCGCTCACGCTAGTACCTCGTATAAAGCTATACTACCCGACGCTATATTAGAAGTTGGACCTTCTAAGGTTATCTCTATACCGTCTACGGCGGTAGTTTGGGTATAAACGCCCCCTCCTTGTATTCCTAAAAATGTAGAACCGTCTTCGGCCATATAACAAGTTTCTATAGTTACGTACGTATATAGACCGCTATTATTAGCGTTAAAAATATTTACTACGCCGTTAAAACCTGTACCTACGGTATTATTTAAACTACCCGATAGAACAAACATATCTCTATTAGTATCGGCTAAATCGCTAAAAGTTGTATCACTTCTAGGTTGTTTAGCGCTTTCGTCATAATCGCTATCGGCACTAGCGGTACCGCCCTCCGTTAATCTTAAAATTACATCGGCGTTAATAGTAGAGGGTGTTATATTAGTCATTACTAATTTATAAACGTTATCGGTATCTATGCCGGTTAGTTTAACGCTAGATACGGCGCCGGTTAAAACGGAACTATTTATTTCTTTTAACTTACCCGCCATTAGCTACCAACCCTTAACCCGTAAACTTGTACTTTACCGCCCCCCGCAAATTCGCTAGCGGTTTCATTTAACTCTATTTGGAAACCCGTAATACTAGCTAATACCGGGTAAACGCCTATACCTTTATAATTTCTTAAATTACCACTAGGCCTACCTACACTCTGCCACATAGCAAAAGTATATGACGTCGAATTAGTAGGGTTAAAAATCCAACCGGTGTTGCTTGCGCTTTGCCCTGAATCATCTACCGAATTAAAATAATTAAATAATCTTACTTCGTTTCCTTTATTTTCGCTAAAAGAAGTTTCCGCTTTTAAAACTTGTTGCGCGTATCTATAACCGCTAGTAATAACCGTACCGCCCGAGTTTATAAATCTTAAATTATTACCGCTAGCGGTTGAGTTGTTTCCTAACATATTTGCTCCTACAATTTTATAAATTAAAAAATCGTCGGTAAATACATCGGTAACGTTAATTGTTCTAACACCGGAGATCGTCGTAGTTTCGTTTATTAATCTTAAATTACTCATAACATTTTCAATCCGTATAAGTTTAAGACACCACTAGAAATATTGTCGCTTGAGGGCTTTATTTGAAAAGCATTAATTGTTTCATTAACCATATAAATTCCACCACCATAAGTAGAAATATAATCGGGGTCTTGCGTAATTGCTGTCATTTGAAAAGTAGCATTTGAATACCTACTGCTATCGCCTAAGTTATACATATAAATATATCCGTTAAGATTTTCATTACTTGCATTACCAACATTTTGAATAAAAGTTATATCGCCACCGCTATTATTATTTTTTTCTTGAAAAGTTCCGTTAGATTTCATATATTCAAAAGCCCATTTGTAATTAGATGTTTCAAAAGAACTTCCACTATCATTTGAAAACGCTAACTCGTAGGCTTTGTTATCAGCAGAACACACAACGCCTATTATTTCTAATAAATGAACATTGTATATACTTTCTTTTAAAGAAGTAAATTCAACTGATGATACGGCACCGCTAACTGTTTCAGACTGTATAAGTTCTAAACTACCGCCCCAACTACCAGCTTTAGTAAGTTCTAAAATTTTTTTAGGCGTATATAACCCTTTATTTTCTTTTACGTCGTTTGGTTGCGTACCTAAGTAGGCCATAAAATACCCCTTTAGGTTTGTCTAAGAAATGATACGTTATATTCCGCACTTGACGCTGCCGAGCATAATCCCTGCAATTTATCGCCTGTTTCTAAAGTTACTTTTGTAGTAATTTCTATAGTTGTACCAAACGGTAAAGATACGTTATTTAAAATATGTCTTAATGAGCCACCGCTTTTAGTAACGCTTAAATCTATCGTTACGTCGGCGCTAGTACCACTAACGTTAGAAACTAAAATACCTATAACCGTTTCGGTTGTAGAACTAGGTACCGCGTCAACTATATCGCCGGCCGAAGTACCAAGTACCCCTTGTACCGAGTGTAAAGTGTCCGCCATTTTTTATTCCTTTCCTTAACTTAAAGCTAAAACTAAACCTAAAGATACACCCGCCGGAGCTAAATTTGCTATATCGCCTGCGGTTGTCTTTTTTAAATTATTACTATCGTCGGCGTCGGCAAAAGTTATTATATCTGCGCTAGCTACCGTACCGGAAGTTGCCCTATCGGGTGCTTGTACTAAGGTAGACGCAAAAGCACCGGAAGTCGCGGCAGCGCCCCCGTTTAATCCCGAAGTAGAAGAAGTAGTTATAGTTACGCCGGTGATATCTCCCGCCCCTACAAAATCGTTCCAAGCCGATGAAAAATAAAATTGTAAAGTACTACTATCTAATAAAAAACAAGCCATACCATTTTCCGGTGAAGTAATTGCGCTATTACGCGCGGTAGCATTAGCAAAAACGGTTATTGTTTGCTCCATTAAATAATTATTTACATCGGACGCGGTTAAAACTTCGCCCGTACTAAAAACTTTAAATCCACTAGGCATATTAAAATTGTAAGACGATCGTCATTATTTTTACGTAGTATGACATTAATAACCCAACTTATCGGTATCTAGTACACCAAATAAAGTATTATCTAATCTTAAAAAAGCTTGCTGGTCGGCGTTGCTTAATTTATAAGATACTTTAAAAGTATCGGGCGTAATACTATAAGCTATACTATCTAAAATTTCTAAGCTGGATATTTGGGCAGGCGAGCCACCGCCGGGCGGTGTCAATTCAACGCTTACTATATTTCCTACTTCGCTTTCTAGTATTTTATCTTGGTTGGCGGTACTTAAATCTACTAGGTTTACTTCTAAAGTATCAAACCTTAACAAAGCGTCTTTAAATTTACCTAATAAAAATAAAGCAGCGCTAGAAACTTCGCTATCGTTATCGTTTAGTAACCCGGTACGCGTTAAAGTTCTAATTAAATATTTTAATTGGCTCCCTACATCTTCTTTAGTTTGGGTACTACCACCCGTACGCGTAAGGTTTATAATATTATAAATTTCGCTATCATCGTTTATATATTGCAAACTTGTATAAGGTACATCGCTACCGTCGTCGCTAAAAGTAATTGTTGCCGTACTTGGAAAAGTTGTATGTCTATTTTTAAAAGTTAACTTACCGCTTTTACTTATAAAAAGTAAACCGTTTTCGCTACGCTCTATAGTTTGTAATAAGTTAAGGGTATTAGTTGACAAACCGCTTATAGCTTGCATAGTAGAAACCCCCGTTTCTATATCTCTATCTCCCGTACTAAATTTAACGCTAGCGTTATCTAATACGTTACCTATTAAGGTACCGCTATCGGTACTACTAAAGCTTTGGTTAATAAGTTCCGTATTGTTTATTTTCATAAAAGCGTCAAACCCGGTAAAGGTTGCAAACGAGTTAATATTATCCGGGTAACTTAAATTTATATCGGCTATAAATCCTACAAATAAGTCTTCGTAACTACTACCGCCGTCCGTAGTTGCGTCTATATGTAAAACTATAAACGGCTCAATTCCTGGATAGTACGGGCTACTTGTATTTGTATTTTCATATTTACGAGCGTTATTATTTAATTTAACCGACGCGCTACCAGTAAAAAAGCTATCTAAATCTTTGGATCTCCCTCTATTGATAGCTATATTTTGTACGTCGCTTGTTACATCGGTTAAGGTAGTAGCCCCGCCTAATTTACCGGTATCTAAAACGCCCCTTACTAAATCATCTAAAGTAAATGTATCGGGCGTAAATCCTAAGCGTACCCTTACCGTAGGTTGCGCCATTATGCAAACCTTATGTTACGTCTATTATATTTTTCTATTTGCTCTACGATTATACGGCCTACTTCATCGCCGTTTGTTCCTAATCCAGCATTTACAACAATATTTATATTAGGTTGGCCTATACCCCCGCCAACTCCCGAGGGTAACGGCAATACGGCTTCGGGTCCACTTTCGCCAATCATAGCTAGAGTAGGTTGCGTTACTATACCGCCTTTGGCCAATTGTGGTATATTAGGTATATCGGGCGGGTTTATATCTATACCAAAAAAACTAAAAGCTAAACCATTATTTAAGTCGTTTATAAATCCATTTATTTTGTTTATAACTTTATTAAATACAAACTTAACGCCCTCTAAAACTACGCCCCCGCTAGTTTTTAAAACCGTAGTTATTGTTTCAATAAAACCTTTACCAAACTCTTTTAGCTTTGGCGTTAAAAATTCTTTTGCTTTAGTTAAAGCCCCTAAAAATACTTCTTTTAATACTTGAAATAATTTAAAATTATTTTTAAAAAATCCTAATAATCCTTTAAAAATAAGTTTAAGTCCGTTTACCGCGCCTTTTACATCGCCACTAAATAAAGCTTTTATAAATTTAACTACGCCGTCAAAAACCGTTTCTAAAAGTTTAAATTGTAATTTAACAAAATCTAAACCTTTATTAAACGTACCTACAAAACCGTCGCTTTGAAAAAAAGTTATAAACCTATTAAATAAATCTTTTATAAAAGCTATACCGTTAGTTACGCCATTTCTAAAACCCTCAAAGTTATCAAAAGCAAACCTAAACCCGGCGGATAATCCAGCAATTAGCCCTAAGACGAGCGTAAAGGGACTAAATAGAGCAGCGAAAGCCGTAGCTAAAGATACTACGCTAGCTAACAATATACCGCCTATAACAACGCCTAAGCCCGTAAATGCAACTTTAGGGTTTGCCCTAAAAAATTCTATAATTTTGTCTACTACTGGTTTCACTTTTTCTTGTAATTTAGCAAAACCGTCTTTAATTCTGACGATCGTCGTCGCAACTTGGTCGCTAGCAAAAAAACTTTTAACATTATCAACAAAAGATTGTATACGCGGAAGTATTTCGTTAAATTTACTTTGTATATTATCTATTGCGTCTATTAATATCGGGGCTAACTTTTGGCCAATCTCTATTTGTAAAACTTTAAAAGCCGATTGTAGTTTCTCTAAAACTAAACCTATACCTTGCGACCCTTGTTCAAAAGCTTGGTCGGTAGCCCCTACTGAATCTGCGGCAGCGTCTATTTCGCTAGCAAACTTTTCGGCGCCTTTACCCGTAAGGGTTTGTATTGCTCCTAAAGCTTCAACCGAGCCAATATATTCCGCTAAAGGTTTTCCGTTTTGTTCAGCTCCTTTTTTAATAATATCAAAACCCTCTTTGAGATCTCCTCCACTTGCAATAAATTCCTCAAAGCTTTGTCCGGTTAAAGATGAAAATAGTTTTGATACTTTAGAAGTTGGTTTAGCTAGTTCGGATAAAGCAGCACGTATTTGCGTCATAGCTACGCTAGTAGGCGTACCCGACGCGGTAAGGGTTGCTACCGCAGCCGTAACGTTACCGAATTCTATACCCATAGACGCAGCAATCGGGGCAACGTTAAACATAGCTTTAGATAATTGTTCTACGGTAGTTTTACCACCCTTTACGGCGGTAAAAATCATATCACTTGCTTGGCCTACGCTAATCGTATCGGCTCCAAAAGCGTTTACAACTGTAGTTAATCCGTCTACCGCTATACCTAAGTCGGTAGCCCCGCCTACGGCTAATTTATTAGCGGTTTCTAAAAAGTCAAAAACATTATCGGGCGGTATGCCGGCGGACAAACTGTCGTATAAAGCTGGTATTACATCTTCGGGCAACTTACCTATTTGTTTAGATAAAGCCAAAACATCTTTGTTCATACTATCAAAAGCAGCTTGGCTTGTACCCGGCATAAGGGTAAATACCTCGTTCATACCGGTTTCAAAATCTCTAAAAGCCGATAAGGATTTTCCAGCTACCGCGCCCGCAGCAACGCCTATGCCCGCAAAAACTTTATTAATATTATCGCCGGCGCTTTTCATACTATCGCCAACGTCTTTAAACTTTTTACCTACTTTACCTACGTTACCTAAAAACTTTTTAGTATCGGCTAAAAACTCAAACCTTAACGTTTTAGTTGGTGTACCCGCCATTATTTATTTTCCTTAATTGCTTTTTTAACTGTATCAAACATACGGTCGCTATAATCTTCGGTTATACCCGGTACGGCCTTAGCTATAGTAGGCTCGGCAACGTAACCGTGTATTTTTGCCCCCTCCGGAAAAACTCCAGTAGATCTCCATTTATTACCAATCCATTTTTTATAAACTCGCCTTTTAAGTTGGTTAGCTGGAAAAAATATACCCGTAGCGTTTGCGCTTACGTTATTACCTTTACCTTGTTGTCTATTATAAAAATTTAAAAATTGAAAATCACGACCAAACTCTAAGTTACGTACAAACTTGTTAGTTTTTCTAATATCTAAAAAAGCGCTACGGTCGGTACCGCCCCCTACAAAACCTTTCGCCCCTTGTGTTCTTTTAGGCGCCGGGCGTCCGCTTACCGATTGTCTTAAAGCGCTTGTACGGGCTTGGGTTTCTACTTCTTTTGAGATCTCCTTATGTAAACCCCGTAAAGCTTTTTTAACTTCTTTACCTTGCTCTAATTCTCTTAAACCGAAAATGGTATCGTTTAACCCGCTAACGGCAATACCGCTTTGGCTTGTCCTTTTAGTTATTCCTTTAGCCATTTTTATTATTTTCCGCTCTTTTATTTAAGGCATTTTGTAAAGCTATAAACATAGGTAGCGGTAGTTCCGCTACATCTTTAGGGTTTAGCCCGGCAGCTAAACTTATATCTGCTATTAAATCTAAATAGTAGCTACCGGTTATTTGGGGTCTTCGCCACCTAAACCGTCTATAGTTGCTACGGTATTTAGCCATTTATCAAAATCGTCAGTTACGCCGGTACGCTTACTAGCGTTCCAACATAAATACATTAATTCCTCAAAACCTAAATTTTCTAACTCGCTAGCTGGCCTTTGGCCAAACTTACGTTCTAGCGCAACAAAATCTATAGGCCTTAAAGTTACTTCTTTTTTAGTTCCGTCATCAAGTACAAGCGTGAGTTGGTGTAACCCTTGTAATTTATCCATACTAAGAAGTAGCCCTTGTAATCGTCCCCGAAGTTGGAAATGATACGCTCATAGACGCTAATTCACCGACGCCGTTAGCTACGGGTTGGTGCTGGTTTACTAATACCGACCCAGTATATTTTGGGTTGGTAGACGCAACCGCGCCTGCGTCAGGCCTAATTTCAAAAGTAGTAACCGTACCTAATAACGGAAATAAAGTAGCGTCCACTTCGCTTGCAGCAAAGTCTTGTTGGAAATCTATACTTAATGTACCGTCTTTAAGTCCGCCTAATCTACTTTTAAAAGTTTGACCGAACGGAGTATCTTCAACTTCATCGGCCGTAATATCTAAAGTAACGCTACTTACGTGGTCACTTAAATCAACGCTATTAATTTTTACCATAGCGTTTGTTAAAACAAACTTAGCCAATGTTTTCTCCTTTTCTTATTAATTAAATTTTAAGTAGGATTAGATAAGCTAACGGTAGTATGACATTAAAAAAATGACGATCGTCCGGTTTTTTACGGAGATCGTCATTTTAAGGAAAGAAAAAACCCGGCGGTTAAGCGCGCCGGGTTTTTATTTATCGTACCTATACTTAGGGAGTATTAGTTACGTTTTTAAAACAAGCTTTATAAAATAAATCTTTATTAAAGTTTGCGTTATCATCGTTAAAACGTATAGATAAATTATTAGTTAATTTTTCTAATAATCTTAAATTTATAGCCCCCGTTTCTTTTTCGTGTAAAGCTAATTTATTTATTTCTTCCGCTATTAATTGATAATATTTTCTACTTAAAGCCATTATTTACCTCCTAAGCTTTTTTTAACTTGCATTAAAGCAACCCTAACCTTAACGGTACTTATAGTATCGGTATCTACCTTAGCTAAATTACCGGCGGTTAAAATTACGTTTGTATCTACTTCGTCTAAGTTAGCTAGTACGCTCGTATTTTTTACGATATAACTAACTAGCTTAGTTTCTGTTGCGTTTAGAAAATCCATTAGTAATTTTCCTTACACCATTTAGCGTAATCTTTAGCTTGTTGTTTTTGTCTTTCTTTTTGCTCAACTTGGCTTAAATAATCTATAGCGGTATAAAATTCAAAATCATTTATACCAACTTCATTAAATAAAAAGTTAAAACTATCATCTACAACTTCAACCCCTAAATGGTTGTTAGCTAATTCGCAAAATAAGTTTTGGTACTCCCTAACCCTACTTGCGCTTTCAACTTTATCTTGTTTTTTTGTACTAGCCATAAAATCGCTTACGGCTTTATTACAATTAACTACTAACATTTCTAGTATTTGTAATTGCTCTTCCATTTTGTATTACCTCCCTAAGTAATTGTTTATATAGGTACATTATATAAGCAAAAGCTAGGTTTTGTAAGGTTTTTCTTGGATTTTCTAAAAAAAACGTACTTTTTTTTATTTACGGTAACTTGTTAAGGCCTTAAAAACAAACGGCGCACACGGGCGCACAATGGCCTATTTTTTCGCTTAACCTATGCCTATTGTTGCGTGAATATCAAAACTTGGATTAGTACCGGTAACGGTATAATTTAAACGCCAATAATCGTCGGTAATTGCCCCGCTTACTTTTTTAATTTCGCTAGCTATTGCGGTTATATCTGTAAAGGTTGCTCTATCTGTAGGGCTAGTAAATCCGCTATTATCGTCCGATTGTAATTTAAAAGTAATAGTAGGGGTACTAGTTCCGCTTACACCGTAACAATGTACAACGGCGTAAACGCTTTGGGTCGATGATACGGCACCCAGTTGCGCCCCGCTAGTATTTCCGCTAGCCGTAATACTACCGTCTATAGCAATAGTACCCCTTACAACTATGTCGCTACTTTGACTTTTACTAATATTAAATGGCGCTACTTCGCCAACGGCTCCAAAAATGTTATAACTAAATAATTTAGATTTTAAAAAGTAAGCAATATTGCCTACGCCAGCGTCCGGGACGATCGTCGTAATTATTTCGTTTCCAACGCTAGCCCCTAGTAAAGCGTCGGGTTTGTTAGCCCCGCTTTCAAAAAAACCGTCCATAGAAATTGTACTGTCTTTAAGACCGCCTAATCTTTCTTTAAATCCCCCGCTTTGTAAAGTGGTTACTTCAACTTCATCGGCGGTAATATCTAAAGTTACCGCGTTAATGTTTGAGCTTAAATCATAACCGTCTAAAAAAACTTTACCGTCTGTAAATACATACTTAGCCATTATTTATTTTCCTTTTTAATCTTTTTAACTTTTTTAATCTTTTCTATATGGCCGGCTTGGGTAAGGGTTAATATTTGGTCTAAATCCTGGAGATCTATTATTTCGCCCGGCTCTTTATCATCTATTTTTTTTGTTCCTATAATTTTAAATTTCAATTTAAGTTCCTTTTGTATAAACTTCTAAACTTAGGTTTGCTCCAACCGCGTCTATGCCGTTTAAATTTACATCGGCAGCATAGTTGCCTACGCTTGTTATAGTTGCGTCCGTATCGGTTAAACCTAACGTTCTATTATTAAATATAGTCTGTCTTAAACTACTACCACCCGCGCCTGTTATAAACGCGTCTAATTTATCTTGGGCGGTACGGCTATTACCCCGCTCAACCGCTACTAAAATGTCAAAGTTGTATAAATCTGTTCCGCGTTGCATAGCTATATTAAACTCTATATTGGTAGGTAGTACGATAGCTACCGGAAAGTTAATACTGTAATCGGGTACTACATCGTAAACCCTTAAACCGGATATATTACCCTCTAAAGTAGTTTTTATACCGTCCCTTATTTCTTGCAAGCTAGCCATTAAGCAATACCTATTACGCTTGCTTTTCTAAACGGTAGTAACAACCGGGTAACCTCCCTATTTTGTTGTACGTTTACTACGCCAAAATCTCCTACGCCGGCTACCCCTAAAGGAGCGTTACGCATAGCAAATAATTCGCTTGCTAACATTTTACAAGCGTATTTGATTGGTTCGGGTGTTGTAGCATATCCCCATTTAGCGGTTATTTGCGCAAATGGTCGGTTTGAAGTATCGCTTAAAGGCCATTCATATTCGCCGTTGCTTTGTAATTCTATTACGTAATATGGGCTACCCTCTATACCGCCTACTACTTGGTTTATGGGTAATAATTTATAATCGCTACTTGGTACGGTTACTTCATAAGTACCGTCATCATCATCGTCATATTTAACAACTAAGCTAGTTGTAGTACTTATATCATCTACAAACAACCTATAAAAATCTCTTGTATAAAATTCTCTTGCGCTTGCGTTAGTATCGGCGTAAAACTTACGCCCGCAAAAAGCGTCTATTTGTCTACTAGCGCCGTTAATGGCGTTATCTAGGAGATCGTCGTCGGCGGTATCGTCTGTAGGTATACCTACAAAAGCTTTTAAATCGTTTTGGGTTATGTACCCGTTGGTAATCGCCATAGGTTATTTACCCTTACGGCCTTTACCTTTTCCGCCTTTCATTTTCTTTTTTCCGTAACCTATTCCTTTGGGCATAGTTACTTCTTTACGGTTTTCTTTTCAGCTTTAGGTTTAGCGCTTTTATCTTCAATTTTTCCACCAAGCTTTTTAATTTCTTTTTTAACTTGTTCAGCACGTTTTGCCTTTCCGTAATTTTCATAATGCTTTAATTCTTCCTTTAAAGCTTTTACTAAATCTTTTTTGCTCATATTTTCCTTTTTAAGGTTTAGGGGTATCGGTTGCCCGGTACCCCATAAACCAATTTTAATTATCTACTTTATTAGAAAGTAGGTGCAGCTAATCCAGTACCGCTAATAGCAGATATACCTTTAGGATATCTACCGCTAGCAAATGCTACATAACCGTAAACTACTAACTTAGTAGTTAAGCTACCCGCGTTTGTTTCTTCAAACTTGGCGGTAAACACATCTTGCTCAAACAAAATATGGTCTTCGGCTCTAACTACATAAATAGCGTCTTCAGTACCAGCACCGAGATCGGTTCTAATATTTGCGTCGGTAATAACCGGTACGCCCAATATTTGTCCTACGGCGCCATACTTGTTGACATCGCCGGTACCTACCGCGTTTTGCGGTGCGTTACCGTTAGGTACAATTAATGGTCTATTTGAACTATCAACTCCCGCAGTTAAAAAGCCCCAACGTCTAGGGTGCATAATAATTGCGGTTGCCGGAGCAAACCTTTCGCTATTAATTTTTTGTAAAGCGTCGGCAAGCTTTGGATAAAGTTCGCCAACGGTTGGGCTTGCGTCGGTATAAGTTACGGTATTAATTCCGCTTACTTGTGATATACCTTTAGGTTGCCCGGAGCTACCACTTCCGTTAATTAGTAAGTTATCTAACTTAGTAAAGTAGGCGCTAGCTAAATCTTGGAAAATAATATCTTCTAGATTAAAGCCCGGTTGCCCTCCTCTTTCAAGTGCTTGTTTAGAAACATCTTGTTGGCCGGCTATAGTATCAACGTTAACCGTTAATAATGTATCGTCCATATTTGTTTCTTTTACGGCTGCGTTTTCGCTCGCTTGTTGTTCAGCTTCGGAGCCAGTAGTAATTCTTGAAATTTCTACTTTGTTTCCGTATGCTGGTAATTCTCTTTTTGGTACCGCGTTATAAAAATTAGCGCCGGCTCTTGCAAGCGGTGCATAATCATCTACTAGGTATTGAGGAACTACTAATCCAGCAAAAGCGCCCGTACCAACATCTCTTTTAGAAACTTCTTGGTGCTCGGCTAATCTTTTATTAGCGTTATAGTCGTTATTAAAACGGGCTTGGTACATATCGGAGAAAAAAGAATTTTTTCCGCCTTTTTCGTACATATCCGGCTCGTTAACTTCCATACGTTGTTCAGTTTCGGAAACGTCTTCGTCTTTGATATCCAAAGCTTTTCTACTTTCCTCAACTTCGTTTAGGGTTTTACGCATATCTTCAGCTTGCTCTATTTTTTCATCTAGCGCTTTAATATCATCTAGGATTTCGTTTGACCTAACTAGCTTTGCGTCTAGTTCTTCGCCCTTATCCATATCGTCCATTTCAGCAACTAAAGAATTTAGTTCAAGAGATTTTGCGTCCCTTTCTTCTATTAGTTTTTTCAATTTTATTCCTTTTAAATAAAGTTTTTATACTATTTGCGTAAGGTGGGTTATTTACCCGGCGTTACGTCTTTTAATAATCCGTCTCTTTTCATCTTTACTTTTAAGATTTCCAAGTCGGTATTATTTTTAGAATTATTATCACGATCGTCATTTTCTAACTTTGTAATAAGTTCTTCTAAAACTTCTACGGCTTTTTCCCCGTTGCGGGCTTGTACTAATTCTTTTTGTATATCGCTTATATCTACGCCCCTTAATGTAGCGCCCGCCCAACTGTTAGCCGGGTAAGTTACCACGCTTACATCAAACAAACGTACTTCTTGTACGTCCCTTTTATCGCCGTCAAAATCGTCTCTAATCGGGCTAAAAGCAAAAGACATTTCGTTTAAATCCCCGCGTTTCATAGCGCTCGCAACTTCTGCAACTTTAGGATTGTTTGGGTCTAAATCCGCTTGTACAAATAAACCGTAATCATCTTCTTCTAATTTTAAAGTACCGCTACTACTACGGGCTAAAGGTATACCGTCGTGGTTAATTAAAAAACGTACATCATCTTGCTCGTTTAAAGTCTTTTTAAATGCGCCGGGTTTAATTGTTTCGGTATATGCCCCTTTGCTATCTCTTACCCCGTAAGGTTTATTAAATACGCTAGCGTACCCGCTAAATGTATAACTTAAATCGTCGTTATCGTTATCTTCTCTTATTTCAACGTTAGCTAAACTAAAGCTACGATTTTCTTTTTCTTTCATATATGAATTAATCCTACTTCGCTTATCAAGTATTTTAGTGGTTAATGTTATAGCGTCAACAACCGTGTCATAAAAGATATTACTTTTTTCTTCCTTACCGCTATATCGTGGGTGTTTTTCTGGTAATAAATCGTTATCGGTTATATATTTAGAATTTTTAGGGCGGTTATTTTTTAGTAAATAACTAAAAGCTTTTAATCTAGCTAAACCCCAAGCTTGCCTACTTACGCCCGGCCTATGCGAAGTGCTATAGGCACCAAAACCCCTACGTACTACCGCTTTAGCTACCGGCATACGTAATTTACGCCAACTAGCCATATCTTTTACATCTTCATTATGATTATCTACGATAGTTTTAATTGCCTTTAAAGTTTTTTCGTTAAATTTTATATTATTACTTTTACCGGTAGCGCTACCTTTAGGGTTTTTTTTGCTACCCTCTATTTGGTCTTTTTTTGGCGCCGGTTCGCTTGGCGCTCTTTTATCGTTGTAACTTATCAAAGTAGGGTCATCTTTATCGGTATGTTTTTTACCGGTAAGTTTTGTATAATCCTCCATACTTTTACAAGGCATATAAAAAGTATCTCCATTTATTTCGTGCTTATGCGCTCCGTCGCAACCTAAAGCTTTAGCTTTATCTATTGCGTCTTTTTCTTTTAAATATAAATCTTGTTCGGGGAGATCTACCGCTCTTTTTTCTTCTTTATCAAGTTGTTCTACTTTACGCTTTGCCCAATCGCCTGCTTGCATAGGTTTTGTAAATGGGTTACTACCCCATAATAAAAAAGCTATATCGCTACCCCTCCAAGTTTCTTTATCGTTTGGGTTGCTTGGCGTTCTATCTAAATCGCTTAAATGTCGTCGGTGCCACGCGTACATTTTTCTAACTTTTTGTTCAGTAACTTTACCGCTACTAATAATATTTCTAGCGTCCCTAACTGTTTTAGCGGTAAGCCCGCTACCGGCTTTATCCAGGTTGTCTAATCCCCGTTGCATATTTTTTTTTATAAAGCTGGGCGCCGTTAAATCTACCGCCATTATTTTATTTCTTTATTTATATCTTCTATTTCCGCTTTAGGGTTATGTTCGTCGCTACCTATCGGCGGTATAGACGGGTCAATCGCTGCCCCTTGTAATCCTAAATAAAAATTATCTCCACCCTCATAACTTTCCATATCTAATTTATGCCGGGCTTCGTTTGGCGTCATTAATCCGCTTGATATTGCAACTTGGTAAGTACGTACCCTACTAAATAAATCTCCGCGTGCATATTCTTCGGTATCAAGTTTTACTAATTGCCTACCGGGTAACAAAGTAGTTAAAGCGTCTTCTATGCGCCTTATGTAAGGTAACAAAGTATGCCTAATAAAAGCTAATCCGTTACTTTCTATATTGCTATAAACGTTACTACCGTCTTTACTATGGATTAAATGAGCCGGTACCCTAAATATGCGGGCTACTTCATTTACTATTTGCTCCCGCGCTTGTATCAATTCATCTCCAGCGCCGGCGCTAATACTTTTCCATTTTAACCCGCCAGTTAAAACGGCCGGCTTACGGTTACGATTATGAGATAAAGTCCAATTTTCTTGTAAATATTTAGCTTGCTCGCTTGTTAAATCTCTATCGGTTTCTAAAATGCTACTTGGCGTTCCGCCTTGCCCGTAAAATTGCGCTATATGTCTTTCCATAGCTAGGGCTAGGCCATAAGTATTGCCGTTAACCCTTAAAGGAGATATACCCATAAGTTGGCCGGGATAACTAAACCATTTTAAATGAAGTATATTTTCGTCGGTTAAGCTACGTTTGTTTTCTTTTGTACCAACTGTATAAATCTTTATACCGCCTTTTAATGATACGGTTACGTTTTCGCTATGTATCGGTGTTATAGCTATAGGCCTACCTTGACGATCTCTGTCAATTAATGAAAATGAATTGCCGTGCATAAGTAAGCTAGTAATTATTTGGTGTATAACTTCAAATATTGTTTGGTTTAGGTTTGGCTTTTCTAAAAATCTAGGTTTATCGGTAAATACCTTTTTATCTCCCTCGTACCTTAAAGTTTTTATAGGTAACAAGCTTATACTATCCGCTATTAAACTAATAGCGCTTAATACCGCGCTAATGCCTAAAGCCGATTTTTCGTTTACTTTTTCGCCCGTATAATTTAACAACCCGCCCTCTCTAAGTTGTAATAAATCGGCTAGGTTGCCTAAACTTGCGTCCCTTTTTTGTCGGTTAAAAAAACTCATCTACTTAATAAATAACTTCCTACTATAAAAAATATACCGGCTACTACCATAGCTAACCCGGTACTAAATGTATATACACCGTAAATTATAAGGCCGGCGCCTATTACTTCGGCTAGCGTTGTCATAATGTTTTTACTTATCATAAATTTATTATACTCACCGGCGGGTTATCATCAACTACCGGCGCGGTTATTCTATCTAGCATAATTACCATAGCTATTGCCCCGTCAATTTTTCTTTTACTTCTACCTTTTGATAATCGCCACCCGCTATCGGTTACTTTTTGTGCCGCGCTTAAAACTTGGTCGGTAAATGTAGCCGTTGCGTTATGTATTACTTTTTTATTAACAATCATATCGTAAGCGTTACCGCAAGCCGGTACCATACGGGCGTGGCTTTGCGGAAAGTTAACCATATTTACGCCGTTATCTAGTAAAACTTGCGCGCTACGTTCAAAAAATGCCGGGTCATAAGCTACTTCTTTTACGTTAAAAGATTTTACTAATTCTAAAATATAACCCTCTACCGCTTGTATATCTATTACATCGTAATCATCGGGGTGCCATATTTTACTGTCTAAAATTACTTTACCCTCTTTATTTTTTTGGCCGTGTACTATAGCAACGCTATCGTGGTGTAACGCCATATCAACCCCTACAAATGTTTCGGCGTCCGGATTAAAAACAACATCGCCGGTGCAATTATCCCAAGCGCTACCGGGTAACCAACTTTCTTCTTCTGTACGCGTCCATTGGTTTAAATGGTATCGTTGGAATTCGTGTAATGGTAAGCTTTTAAATCTACGGTTAAGATTTTCTAAAGGCCACCAATTATTTTGTATTGCCGGGTTGTATTTTATCCAAATATCTTTGTCTTCGGGACGATCGTCATTTTCTTTGGCTCCTATCCATTTAAAATAAAATTCCGGGTCATCGCTTTCGCCCGTTTCTTTTTTTAATCCCCTTTGATACATACGCCCGGCTAAACTATCTAAGTTATACCCGGCGGTTGTAATATTTAAAACTAAACCGTCTTTTCTTTTTGCCGTATTGTTACTAAGTACGTAATGTACCCGCTCTTGGTTTATGTTTGACCATTCGTGTATTTCATCGGCTATCAAACAACTATTACGACCGCCGTCGGCCGTTCCTGCTTTTGCAGCAACTCTATAAGCCCTACCCGGACTATTTTTTACTTGTATTTCGTTTTCAAATGTTTCTACCATATCTTTTAAAAACAAACTTTCCTCGCACATAATTTTCATAGTTCCAAAAACCAAGTTAGCTTGCTCGTAACTTGCAGCTGCAACGGCAACTAAAGGGCTTGTTACACCCGCGCCCAATAATTCGTAAAGCCCGATTGCTGCAGCTAACTGGGTTTTACCGTTTCCTTTTGGTAGGCCTATTAATCCCTCTCTATACTTACGGCTCTTATCCGGATTAAGTTCGTAAAGTTCATATATTATTTTTCTTTGCCAGTCATCAAGGATTAAAGGCTCGCCGAAAAAATCTCCCTCCCCGTGTACGCAAAACTTTTCTATAAACTTAACAACCCTACCGCCCCTACTAGCTGGTAAATTATTCTTCTTCATTATCTAACTCATCTAATAGCAAACGCGGGTCTACCGTTTCTAGTTCATCATCTTTTAAATAATCTTGTAGTTGTTTAAATCCTATTTGGGCTTCGCCAAAAGCAATACCTAAACGTTGCCGGGCTAAAGGAGTTAGGCCTAATTCTTGTTCTAATTTTAAAATGCTTGGCTCTAGTTTTATAGATAAATCTATTAATGGGTTTACTTTAGGTTGGCCTTGACTACCTACGCTTAACAAACCTTTGTTACCTAGTTTTAAAATCATACGGTTTGCGCGCTCAACTTGGTCGTAAAATTGAAACAATCTGTAAAAAGCCGGGAGATCTACCGCTTGCGCCGTGCTACTTAGCTCGCTATCCCAGTATTTTTTCCAATATCGCCGGGTAGCGGTTAACCATTGGGCGCGTGCTTTTGGTTTTGTAAATTCACTTCCGCCTTTTAAAACTTGTAAACTATTATCTCTATGGCCGGTTTTTAAATTGGCTTTTTTTGGTATGCGCCCTCTTTTGCTCATTTACTTATTGTTATACCTTTACTTTTTTCTATTTGCTCATTTAATAATTCAATACCTATAGAGTTAAGGCCGTAAGTTTCGGCTATTGTACAAATGGTACCTTGCCCGCTAAACGGGTTTACTATTGTATCGGTAAATAACCCGGCATACTTAACGCTTAAAATTGCTGCGCTTAACCCCATACCGTTATTATAAAGTACTTTACCACGCTCAAATACGTCGGCTCCTTGTATGGTCGTTGGGTAAGCTTTATTAATATTATTAAAAGCTAGTAAATGCGAGTAGCTAGGCCTATGTAGTTCAATACTATTAACCGGTTTACGTAAAGCTATTTTATGAAACATTAATTTACGATTAAGATTATTTGCTCCTTGAAAAATTAAATTTGTTTTACTTATTAACTCGTTATTATGTTTACGGTCTGTTACGTAAAATATTGTAGGCGTATCTTTTTTTGTGGCGTTAAAACATAATTCTACGGCCATTAAAAACCAGTTGCGCCAATCATCTATACTTTTATTTATTTCTTCCGCGTCTGGTGGGCTTGTTATTACCGCTCCTAATCCTTTATTTTTAAATAACCATTTACAAGCGTCGGCTTTTATAAATTTTTTACTTGGTTTCATCAAAATCGGGACGATCGTCATTATTTTTTAAATCTACGCCTACTACCTTACCGCAATACTCGGTGGCTTTTATGCTATCCCCTTTATAAAATACTAAAACGTTTTGGTGGGTTTTAGCTACCTTACGGTCGTTATCAAAGTACCCGCCCGCTCTAAACGGCGCGGTACCTAAAGCGTTTAGTAAAACAATTTCATTATGATATTCAAGCCCGGCGTCCCTAAAAGCTTGTACGGTAGTACCTACAAAATCTACATAAGCTTTAGTTTTTTTTTCTCTATATTCGCCAACTACGATACAAGCAAAACGGTTTTCTTTTAATAAACTACAACCTTTATTTATGATATCGCTATAAACTTTATTAAATTCTTCCGTAGGCATATTAGATAAATCATTAGGGTCGTCGCTATAAACTTCTAAAAAACCATAAGGCGGGCAAGTTAAAATAAAATCGTATTTATCTTTAGCTAAATCTAATACGTTTGTACTATCGCCAACAATCCAATTAGGTATATTATCGGGTACTAGCTCTTTAGCTTGTTTGTAATTTTCTTTTATTTGGTCTTTTGCTAAATCTATACCGGTATAATATCTATCTAAAACGCTAGCTACTATACCCCTTACGCTACCGCCGGCAAATAAATCTAATACTTTACCGCCCGGCGCCATAAACCATTTATACATTAACTCGGTTAGTACTGGGTCAAATACGCTTGTATTGGTAACGTAATCGGCTTTACCGACGCGTTTATCTATATCTCCAAAAAGCATATTTTCTTCTCTACCTAGTTCGCTTTTAATACCAAAATCTAACCATTCTCTTTTCCTATCCTGCCAATAACCTTGTTTTGTATCTAGTACGCTAAATGGCGGTGCGCCAAACTCTTTTACAAAATCTCTTTTTGGCTCATCGTCCGGTAAGTAGCTTAGGTTTAATAAATCTTCTTCTTTAAAACTGGTAGCCGAAAGTAGTTTTGGGTCGCTAGATACACTAGCTAACATATCGCTTAATAAATCGTTATCGTAGGTACCTAAATCGGAAGTACGATTGTCGGCTAAAGCGAAAGCTTTAGCTTTTAGTTCGTTATCATCGGTAAACAATACGGCTATATGCGTCCAACCTAGTTTTTTTGCTGCTGCTAATTGGTGGTTACCGCCAATTACAATATTATCTTTAGTTGCTACTATCGGCTTACGTTGGCCAAATTCTTCGTAACTTAAAGCTACCGCGTCAACGTTACCAATACGCGGGTTACCCGGTAAATGTTGGAGATCGTCAATTTTAGTTTTTAAATTATCTAAATCGGGGTGTATTTTGTGTATCATAAAATTATTATAGTCAATTAGTTAGCTAGGGGTACATCTTAACAATAAACATAGTTGTAAAATCTCGGTTTACCATAATTAAGTTATTGTATAACAACGTTTAAATATAGACAAGCAAAAAACCGCCTAAAATTTGGGCAAAAAAAAAGTAAGGTAATGGGGGGGC
>VMHT01136106.1_pt1 | contig 30282 bp, 32 predicted proteins | sample 4693611 | NCBI WGS metagenome assembly VMHT01 (sample SAMN12280063, study PRJNA550983) | marine metagenome | isolation source: seawater sampled from same location over 5 years 0.02-0.2 micron viral filtrate | place: USA: collected off the coast of southern California halfway between the port... ... | reverse complement strand
CCCGAATAGAACACGGAGGACTATGTGCAGACAGGGGGCTCTATAGTTTTTTTATGGTGTGGTTGTTTCGTCGTCGGAATTCCGATGACGCTTTCAAGAGCCCCATATATCCATAGACGAACAGGGGCGATCACGGGGCGAGATCCACCTTGCCAAGTCCATGGCGATTTTGATGTGGACCCATGTGCCTTGAGCTTTTGGGTCTCCTCCTTGGATGGACTGGACCAAATGTGTCCTCGGGATCCCGAGGACACTTTCAAGAGCACTAATATATTCCTCTGTACTCATGAGCTCCTTCCAATTGCTCCATTTTTTCTTCGGATTCACCTTGCACATATCAGAGGCACAGAGCATCTGCCTTTGGGCGTCTATGTGAGCGAAGCGTCACCGCGTCGTAGACGCTGGTGCGGATGGGGTGGCCTTTACTTTTTTTTTATTTTGACCTGTAGAATGAATATCAGAAAAATGTAAGTACATAGGAATGATCTCCATATCGTATATTTCATTCTCATATATTCATATCTCTCTGATTTTGAAGACTCATGTCATACGAGTTACGAACGTGTCAACCTTTTTGGTAAAAAAGCTCTTCTTGGAGAACAAAAAATAAAAAAAAGTTACAGTTACATGTAAAAAAAATACCCACGTGGCTTCATAAGAGAACTTGGGCTTATCCAATCCACTCCCAGTGCTGGCTACATCTAGACGTTTTTCATTGATGTTGTGATAATTCTTATATATCTAGGACAATGCCTACCAAATGTTATAAGAGAATGATCACTTGGGCTTATCCAGTTACCTCTTTGATCGCTAACGTTTCAATTGATTCCGTGTGATATTCCTTTTGATCTAGGACACTGCCTTAAAAAAAAAGAACGTGCCCTCCAACATTCTTTCTTTCTCGTCTTCGCCTTTGTTTCTTGTTGTGCTTATCCATACAGCATCTCCTTCACCTGCTCTTCTGTCAACGACATGAACCACTTATGTTCGTCTTCGTCTTCCTTGTCGTAAAACAAGTGGACTGTCTCCACGCTCTTCTCTTGCACAGGTATGTATTGTTTTACGGTTTCCACCAATACCTTTATTCTTCTATTCCATTCCTTCTTGTTTAAACTTAACGCTCCTGTTTTTGTTGTAGTGAAACACGTCTGGCCTCCGCACTTGTCGGGGTTGAATCTCAAGAAGACGACGGGGCGACTTCCAAGGTCTTCAAATATTTCCATTGTTCTTTTGGTCTCACATGAGTATCCTTTGTGTGCGTTCTCGTCGCACTCGATGACAATTGTATGCGTCAAACATTCTATGCGAACATCTGGCCTACGTCTGGAACACCCACCGTCAACCTTTTTATCGAACACCATTTTGAGTTCAGGAAAATATTCTTTCAAGGCGTCACACATATGGTTTTCTTTGAGTTTGAATTTGCGTGGGATGTCAGCGTTGGGGAACTTAACACAAAAGCACCTAAAACAATATGGATATGAAAATTGTTTTTTATTGGGCTTGATAAATGTACAAGAATGACACCAGTTTTGTGGATGTTTTGGGAAGTCACATGTATGACAAGTTGGTTTTAGTTTATCGTGAGGGCATTTTTTAACTACAGCCCCGTGTGCAACACAAACCCCGCCTTGCTTAGAAAATGAGTTGCATCCTTCAATAGAACATTTTTTTTGAATGAAAACAGCACCATGACTAACACATACTCCATCCTTCACTGTGTTTTTATTACATCCTTCAACTGAACATTTTTTCAAAACACCCCCATGTTCCACACATAACCCTCCTGATGCATATCCCTTGTTACATCCTTCAAATGAACATCTCTTAACTACAGCCCCGTGTGCTATACATACACTATTTTTGACTCTAACTGAATTACACCCATCAACAGAGCATTTGGGAAGAACAGCTCCATGTTTGGTACACAATCCACATACACCTCTTGCATTCTTATCGCAACCATAAGTTAAACATTTATTGCGAACTGCTCCGTGTCTATAGCACACACCACCTTTGACTGCTTGACTCTCACAACCGTCAACTGTACATATACTAGCACCCCCACAGTCTTGACATCTTGTTTTTCGTTTATTGTGAGGACATTTATTTCTCTCTCTCTCCTTTCTACCCAAGGCACGACACTTCTCACAACTCTTCAATCGGCGTCCTGCATCATTCAAGAATTCGCTGGGCAGTCTCCAACAGGTACATTTACCGCATTGTTCGTGAGTAACTTCTTCCATTGTACTATTGTTATACTACTGATTTGTCATTTGTTTAATATATAAATAATATAATTGCCTTTCTATAATTATGATACCAGCATTAGCTTTTGACCCGATTATTTCTGAGATCCAAAGGCGTCAGCTCCCGATTAACAATGAACGCAAAGTCGCGGGAAGGGGGCGATCCATCGCGTTTGGAATAGTCAATAAAAGAATTCGCAGTCCCGACTATAGTAGACATTGCCGTGACAGGTCGTATTTATATAAACTGTTGATTGAGTTTGCCCGTGATCACATCCCTGAGACCTTAATCTGGAATAGTATTCAAGTTAATCAAAACTACTTATGTTCTCCTCATACAGACAAGGGCAACGGTGGTAATTCCTTGGTGGTTGGCTTTGGGGACTACACCGGTGGACAACTAGTCATAGAAGGGACTGAACACGATATTAGACATAACCCAATTATCGATAATTTTACTACTAATGTCCATTGGGTTGCCCCATTCCAGGGTAATCGGTATAGTCTCGTGTTCTTCCACACTCCTGTTGATGAACAACTACCTCCTCCGAGTGTTAGACTAATCAATGACAAATATGTTTTCTTCAGAGGAGACCAAGCTATTTACAAAACAATGAAGGAGCATACAAAGGGCTATAAGGCTAATTCCAATTTACTATTAAACAAATAAAATTATACTATTATAAACAACAATTAAGAGTTACAGTTAACAGTTACAGTTATCCAGTTATGAATTTCTCGAAAGTTACAGTTTTAGTTAAGCCCACCCAAAGTCTTAAAACCTGGAAAACGATGGAAATGGTGTCTGAACACGAAGAGAATATCATCGCGATACTCTTTACTGATAATTCCCTATTACAGAGTACGCAACTTTGCTCACGAATGGAAGGCTTCGAGGGGATTGAAAAAAATACAACGCTAACGTTAAGTTCGAAGGCTAAATGTAAGTCCGCGAACGAACTCCCGATGCAGATTTTAGCAAAAGGAATTAAGAATATTATTACTTGTAGTAACGCTACCCGCACTAAGAACATTGATGAGTTACTTGAAACTTGGGGGGTGTTCGATCCAAACAATACCAAGAAGTTCGTCATTTATATAGACGAGATGGATCGGTTCATGACTATGTACATACCATTTCTTGAGAAGTGGCAACAGAATGACAAGGTCGATAAAATCATTGGCATAACTGCGACGCCGTTTCCCATCTTGAAAGAACTCGGAGAAGTTAATATCATTAAGTTAGAACAGACATACGAAGCTGAAAATTACCATAGATTCAAGGACAGCGAATTTGTCGAGTACGTAATAGAGAAAAATCAAAATCGAAATTACTTTGAGAAGTGCCTCAATATGGCGTTGGAGAATGACCACATCAATGCTGGTAATGTCTTCTATTTTCCTGGTAGTGTCAAGAAAGTGACTCACTATTCAATCAAGAACATGTGTCTTCAGTACGGATTCAATTGTATCACGATAAACAGCGACGGGTGTAGGCTTTATAACGATCCAGACGACAACAAGAAGTTTGAGAATATTAAGACCACAGGCAAAGAGATCGCAACAGTCCTTGCTGATTTGTACGAGAGTAAGAATTTGAATCAGAAGCCTTTGGCAATCACAGGTCAAACCTGTATATCTCGTGGTGTGTCACTGTCTAGCCCTCGTATGATGATTAGCCACAGTATCCTACCTCCTACCTACTCAAATATTTCGAATCTTTATCAATCAGGTGGACGCCTCACCAACAATATGAAACAGTTACCGAATTTTCGAAAACCAATTATATACTGTACTAAACGTGTAAGATCAAGTATCTGTTTATCGGAATCTCGTGCATGTGATTTAGCGTCTAAGGCTCACCGCTTTGATTTGGACACCGTCACAATTGATGATTATAAAATAGCCAACAAGAAATGGATAATTAAACAGACACAGTTTGGCACATTGACTGAAGTCCACGATTTCTTAGACAGAATTGTCGGTGAAAGGGTGAGAAGGAATTTAAATATTCACGGTGTTGATGGGTGGTTCATCAATAGCCGAATTAATGCTGATATAAGAATAAAAGATCTACGAGAGCATCATAGATTGTTAAGAGACAAATTTGAGACATTCGATCTAACACGAGGATTTCTACATACAGCTTCCTATATGGTCTATCCTGTATATGAAACAAAACTTGACGAGGAATGCACGTTTATAGTGAGATATAAACAACTATGAACAATAAGAAAAAAAGAAACGAAAAGGAGACATCGCCAGCGGGGGCTTTGTCTTTTTTTTTTGTATGTTAACCTCTAAATACTGGTATCTGGAGATCCAAATTCTCGCTGAAAATAGACTCTAGTGGGAGTATGTCATATCTGGCTTGTAGTTCCTCGATACAGTTTTGCTTGTTGTATGTGTCTTCCCATCCAACCCGTCCTATGTTTACGTTAACAGAATATAAAGCATTATGAAAGTGAAAAGGATTACTTTGAATCACACGTCTCTCAGGATTGAGTATATGTAGATGTTTGAGAGATAGTTTGAGCCACCATCGAGACCATTCTTTCCTGTAGGTGCAGAGGTACTCGAGAATTATGTTTTGTATATCTGTGGGCAGTGGTAATCGTCGGACTTGATGGTATGACATTATATTATATGTATATTAAAAACAAAGTTTAACATATATATAATGACTAACCCTATCGAAACATGTTTGCAGATCGCAGAATTGATGAACACCAAGTACCCAATATCGCATGCGGTACTTTATCCTTTAAGACGTCTTATGCTTATACTAGACCCGAATATTAAGTTTGAAAATAAAGTACATTTTTCTCTTAGAGGTCCTCTCACTCGGGACAATCGTCAAAGGTTGTCGGATCTGTTGCAAGAACTTGAGTTGCACCGTGATGTTGAAGATTTTCACGCATTATATTATTTGAATTTGACGCTCTCAAAACTGTCTTCTGAGGCGTTCCCTTAGTGTTTGCCTCCCGCAATTCAATCATGAACGCTAATACAGTTTGTTCACTTGCCTTGCTTCTCGTGTCCATTTTTTATATTAAACATAATATGTAAGTTTAACATATAAATGGATACTTTGCAGAAGGAGGCTAAAAAGTCGTTGACGGGATACGTCAAATGGTTAAACACAAATAACAATAGGAAATTGTTGTCGAAAGAGCAGAGAGGAAAAATCAGAGAACTTATTCATTACTGGAACAACCCAACGTTTTCCATAATGGCTTTGTATAGTCTTAAAGAACAACACATGTTTATAAACGGACGCAGTGGGAATGAGGGGCTATGGAAAGCATATGTAATTAATGTTATGAAAATGAGACTGCTGTTAATGAAGCCGTCGTAAGTAGAGGAGAAGGATAAAAAAATAATCAATATAAAATTTGGGGGTTTCTTTTTTATATTACTTCTGTTTTTAAATCTAAAAATCCTCTTTTTTTCCAATAGAATAAATTAGCATACGGGACCTCAAACTTTTGTGCAATTTTTGTTAATGGGAAATCATCAGCGATGTATTTGTTAATCTCTTTCTTTTTTTCGTCGTCAATGCTATCCCATCCACATACGTGTTTCCTGTCATACCATTCCTGACAGTCATGACAAATGTTGCTTATTTTAGACTTCATCCTAGGAAATTCTAAGATATACTTTTCCTGAAGACAGTTACCCCTACATGTTCTAAATAGTTTGTTTTGTTTCAATTTGAAAAAGCAGTTTGGGTTTTGGTGGATTCCATGTTTAATGGGTTTGAATTCAAATTTGTGTAATAGCATCGCCATAATAAATGCACCATTCGAAATATATGTGTTTTCTAAATCTGGTTTTGTGTGCCGATACATGTCGGTCACATAATGTTTTAGTCCGTACGATCCACTCTTTTTATAATACCGTTGAGACCATGCAAATAATGTAGGGATGACGTCCATTGCGTTTTCGATGGCGGTGATATGAAAATCACTTAGTAAATCATTGTCTTCTATGGCAGTCTCTGAGAAGCCATTGCCGTCAAGGTGAATCCCTTTCTCGGCAAGTAAATTTAATTGTTCCTGTACGCGTTGTTGCATGTTGTATAACTAAGTGTTTATATTTTTCTAATACAAAATTAAATAATTAAAATTAATTAATATTTAAAAAAACAATCTTTGATATTATATAAATCTGACCCGTCATGAAATTTACAGAATCTTTTGATCAACACAAACTTAATTATGTTCTGCAAAACAGGGAGAAGTTTACCTGTCGCATCTATGAAGTGGACTACGACCCCTTCAACACTCCTCAGAAATATTTACAGAAATCCACAAACGGTGAGATTAAGGTAAGTTATCACCAGCCTGGTAGTCGAAACTTCGGACGCTTTTTCGCAGACGGAAGCGTGTCTCTCCAAAACGTATGTCGTGAAATAAGACATACGATATCCTCTGAGTATTACGATGATTTAGATGTTGTTAATTGTCACCCAGTGATTTTAAGACATTTATGCAAACAGCACGACATCATATGTGATAAACTAAACGATTACATAGAAGATAGGGATAAACACATAGAGGAGATAATCAAAGATAATAAAATTGAGAGAGATGACGTGAAGACAATCTTTTTGAGTTTAATTAATGGCGGACACGATGATTACAAGAAGTTAGAGAACCCCACACCGTTCATTAGAAGGTTTAAGAGGGAGACAACTGACATACTGGAAGAGATATGCGATAAATACCCAAATGAATACGAGTTAAGAAAAAAGTCCAACCCCACCAACCCCATGGGTTCTACAATCAACGCTATTATGTGCGAGTTTGAAAATAAGATCTTGCAGTGTATCTTGAAATTTTACCAAGATAAAAAAATTATCAAAGACAATTGCGTTCTATGCTTTGACGGGATTATGATTCCCAAACATCCAGACACGGAAGGTTTAATGAATGAGTGCGAAGCATATATTACTGAGAAGTGTGGACTGAAAGTAGGTCTTAAGATTAAACCTATGGATCAGGGTTTTACCCTTCCCAACGTCGTACCCGCATACGTCGAATACGTCCCATTTGACCCTCGTGATGAATTCTGTTGGTTAGAGTTTGACGAAAAATACCGAGGACGTGTATTTACATCATTGGAAGAAGTGATAGAACAAACCCGTGTAGATCTTAACAGAGTGCTGTGTAAAGTCGAACAGGGTTCTGGAGTTATTGTGAAGAAGACCGATTGCAAGGATAATTTAATGGAAATATTGGACGTACGTACAACAAACGACCTGTATTTCAAATACATTGACAACAACAAACCAAAGGAAATGAGCTTCAAGAGATATATACAAGTATTTAGTAATAGTATGAATAGATATAGATCAATCGACTTTGCACCGGGAAACACTGACCCACGACTATTTAATCTGTGGTCTGGGTTTGTAGGTGAGATAGTAGATGGAATGGAGGACATAACGTCAATACAATTAATCCTTACCCATATCAAAGAGGTATACTGTAACGGATGTGAGGTATCGTACGACTATTTCTTGGATTTGATATATTACATACTGAAGTATCCCGGTAAACCGTTAGGGGTAGCGACTTTCATTTACAGTAATAAACAGGGTTCAGGAAAGAACATTATTTTGGACTTTTTACAGGAGTTTGTGTTTGGGAACAACATATCGTACTATACAACAGGTCTGGAAACTGTGTTGGAGAAACACAACCACTTGTTAAAAAATAAAAAAGTAGTCATTGTCGATGAGTTAGCATCATCTTCTGATAATTTTATCGGAAATTTTGATAGGCTGAAGTCAATGATGACAGGTCCCTTCCTATCTATAAACCCTAAAAATCAAAACCAATTCAATATACGCAATGTCTTAGCGTGGTTCCTAATTAGTAATCATGAAGACTGTATAAGAATGGAACCTTCTGATCGTAGATTCTTCTGTCTCAGTGTGAGCGAGAAATATGTTGGTGATAAGACGTACTTCAAAAAGTTAGCAGATACATTTAGTAAAGAAACTGGTAACGCGTTTTTCACATATATTATGAATAGAGGAGATAATAAAGAAGTGAATATTAAAATCCCGCCGATGAACGCATTCAAAAAACATATCATTAGTCATAGTTGGAGTACTTCTGTTCGGTACTTGTTCGATATTAAGGACAAGGAATACGAGGAATACGACGAAACGGAGATTAAGGCGTCCGATTTATTTTCCAATTATGCAGACTGGTGTCACATGAATAGACAGAAAGTGAAGAGTAGCAACAAGTTTTATAACGACATCAAGAATCATATCACTAAGGAAAAGAAACCTACTGGGATGCACTACGATCTGAAGACGATTATTATGTCATAAACTCTAAACATTAAGAGAGAAAACCTGCGATAAAGAGGTTTTGCAGGATAGTGCAGGGTAATGCAGGGTCGAAATGAAGAAAAGAAGAACATATAAGGAGTTGAGGATGGACAACTCTGTTATGTTTTTTAGTTTGGAGATTTTACCCAAAATCCACTATTTTCAGAAAATATTTTTTGAGATTCACATTTTTTTTATTAAATCTTCAAAATATGCCTGCAGGGTATGCACTATCCTGCAAAACCCCTTAATCGTACGTCAACTCTCTTACTATTGCCCGTTTGACCCAATAAAAATGAATATGGGTATGCACTATCCTGCAAAACCCTTTAATCGTACGTCAACTCTCTTACTACTACTTGTTTGTCACAATTGAACTGGGAAAAAAAAAATACACGCTCCGATATTATCCATATAATAAAACGGTACGGTATTGCATATCGCCGAAGCGGATTGCATATATAAGGGGTACAAAAAAAACAACAAGATTTATCAAAACTTTACATACTCAAATCGAGTACTTCACCACGGTCAATACTAACTTTTCGCTCAATCTTCAACCCCTGGATGAAACAATTGACGTACTGTTTTCCGTCACGGGTCTGTCTTCGGATTTCAAACGATACTTCATAGATGTTATTTGGTACCATATGGGTATGCTGGTAGTGCTTCTTAAAGCGGATACTTGCAAACGGTCCCCTTTGAAATATCGGTAAGAACGTCGAAATACCTTTCTTCTGTAGGTTGGTGAAATACGTCTTTAGTACTTCGTAGCTGGCGTGTTCTTCTGTGTTCGGGCTGTCAGAACTTGCGACGAATACTGGATTTTGATAGACATCAAATTTGGAGAACCGTAGAAAAAGTGTTGTACTCATGTTGGATACTGGTTATATATATATACTCATCAAATTATGTTTAGATTAAATTTTAATAATTACTTTACCTTGTATGTACCCATAAAGGTTTTAATGACAGCCGTGCCGTAACCAAGGCTACGCAATGTCTTTGAATTGATATCCATATTTTTGGTTTCCATAACCTTGACAGACTTCTTTAACCTATCCAACACACGTCCATTTCTCAGCTTAGAATTTCTGGGCACGTCCACAAAGGTCTCGACCTTGTCAACCTTTTTCTTACTATTGATTTGTATGGATAACTCTTCCAAGCGAGTACTTAATTCTGCTATTGCCTGTTCAGTCGTCTTATTTTTAGCGTTCAAATCACCTATGGCAGTATTTGCTGAGGTCTGGGTTTGTTCTTTGGAGTTTACGTGGACGACTGAGTACGAGGTAGCCACTTGAAGGACACCTTCTTGGTGACCCAACATCCTGGACAACCAACTCTGCTCGGATTCTTCCGACTTGTTTGCAAAACTATGGTAACTTAAATTCCCGTAAATCTTTCTCATCGTATGACTTGTTAGTTGGTCTACATTAGGGTGGTCCTTGAAAAAGTGTTTGACCTTTCTGTTTATAGTAGGGTTTTTGGAACTACTCAACTTGTAATGATCTCCTTTGAACCTCTTAATGTCGTTCGCCAGTTGGTCGCGAATGTTATTCACTACGTTAATAAATTGCTCTACTGATATATGTAGCACGGGTTTCTCTACATATTCACGCTGTTTGGCTTTTATTTTATGCTCCTGTTTACTTACACCGTCTTGACGTACCCAACCCTCCTTACCCTCAACTGGTGAAAACGAACTGTACGACAGAATCTCACCCGAGCGACACCCAGTAGCCAATTGTGCAAGGATTGATAACGACGCCCACGAGTCATCTGTTGCAGAGATGTTGTCCATAACTTCATATACATACGAATCCTTAAACTGTACCTTGCTTTTGTTCTTTTCAGCTACTTTCTTTTGGGCTTCCTCTCTATTGGTTGCCCATTTATCTTGGTCGAATCGCATCAACTCTATGGACTTGGTGTACATCTTGGAGGGGTTACCATATTTTTTGATAATTGGTTTCCGGATCTCTTTATAGTCAACTTGAAGAGCAGAATCTGACCCCTTGTAACTACGTACAGCCTCAAATACTTTTTTGAGTAACCCAAAAACTTCCAACATAGTCTTGTCGGGCATGCCCTCTGTAAATTTCTGTACGACGACGTCCACTAACGCTTTTGCGGAACTTGCCCGTTTTATATTCGGGTCGTATTCCCGCACGTAATCAATTAAAAACTGTGAATTCCTTCTCTTACTACTCTGTACCTCTCTGGTGATTATCTCTAAGTTCTTAGGTTGTGATAGACCTCTAAGCCATGTTCTAAATGCGACCATAATTGATGGTTGAAAACGGGTTGTTATATATATCTAATATTTTATTTTTTAATATCATAAAATCGATAATCTTTCATAATAATTTTCACAGGAACACCCGTCTTCGACGTCTGTACATCCTTGGTGTAAATGTCGCGTAAGATTTCCCTCTGTGGTTCTGTCCACACACCGTCCATATCAATTTCTTCCTTCTGTAAGTACATGATATATATCCAAAAAAATATACTTTTTTTTAAACTAATTATTATTAAGTTTTACGGTAGCTGGCTGACGCCAATTTCAAACATTCCTTGTATGACATCCCAACATTCTTCTTTCTGACCTGGTCTACGTGCATATGCCACTTGGACTTCTTCTTTTTCCCCTTACCATCTTGTGTAAAGTTCTCGATTGCGTGTTTGGCTACGGCTCCTGGTTTATTTTTCAACTTCCCAACAACACTATCTGTTTTTATGTCGTCAAGCAGTTGACCACTTTTAGAAATAAAATCAGTACCAGTAGTATAGTTTTGACGTGTTGCCTTCTTATCCCGTCCCAAAATCTTGGCTATTTTATCCGTGACTGCCCCCAAGGGACTTGTTCCACTGTTGAATCCCACATGGTCGATACCCAACGATTTAGACACGTTAGATGACACCTTCGAGCCCAAGCTATGGCCAGTACTGGTATAATTGTACTCCTTTCCATACTTTTTCTGAGACCTTTGAGAAACATCTTTAATTTCTTTTGTACGTCTACCGAGCCTATCCGTTCCGGTTAATATACCAAGGTCACTTCGAATATCACGCCACTTATGTTTCTTGCTCTTAAACCTTGATCCCGTGACACTATGTACAACTTCTTTAGTTGTCGGGTTGTACGCTACTATTATGTCATCGTTGCTTAAATCTTTGTCTAATGTGAATCCGTGTTTTTTAAGACCCGCAATTCTGTCTGCCTCCCCTTTGTATGCTAGTTGACTCATACGGGCATAAAATGTCATCTGCCCATCATCTTTAGACCGAAGTCCACCCTTTTGAGGTTTCCTCCAGTCGCAATGCCAGTATTGCTTACTCATACTATATACTATTGTTATTATTTTTTGCTTTTATTTAAATTTGTGGTGCAACGTGCAACTCCTCTGCCTCCTTCTTAGCATCCTCTTTTTTTTGGATTTGGTCTAGCTTACGTTGAGCAGCGTGTTTTCGGTACCATGTTTTCTCTTCCTCCCCTTCTGGCTTACCTCGCAGTTGTTTGACGCACGATTTAAGTTCTTTGAAGAGATCTCCCATTCCGTTGACGGCGTCCTCTATCTCATCCGCGTGTCTACAACAAACTTGAAAGTCTGCATCCTGTTCACCAACCATTGCCAGTGTTCTAGTAGAAGTGTGACATTCGTTCAAAAATGTCTGTAATCCCTCAAACACCTTATCTAATGCATCCCCAACTGACATTTCCTGCCCAAATGCCGATACTGTGACGTCGCTTTGCATACTTGACGTACTCATTTTGGTTAATCTTTACGATTTTGTATATATAATGACATATTATTTAAATTTTAATAAATAATAAATTACCTAATATAACATTATTGACAATTATGACTGACACGGGATTTAGATTAAATAAACAAACAGGAAGGTATGTCAAATTCGGTTCCCGCACATATGTACGCGGCCTCAAGGCTGGAGATATTGACCCAGAACCAGTCAAAGAACCCACTGTGACGTTTGACGAACCCGTCATTGAACCTTTAGAGGCACCGCCACCTTCACCAACAAGGGAAGACAATGTACAAGTGCAACAGTTTGACAATGCCGATATGAAAGATAAGTTAAGAAGTACTATGATGGAACTAGTTGAAGAACAGAAAGCACAGTTTGTAGGGTTGTCACAAAAACAGAATGAGGCTTTACTGCGAAAAATGCTGTACGAGAAGTTATGTGTGACTGACAAAAAGACAAAGTCAAAGAAGACACAACCAAAGAAAAAAAAGAAGTCGAAGTTCAAATTAGTTGAGCCGTCATCATCTGAAGAAGAGTCAGAGTCGTCAGAAGAATCGGAATAATGTATTAAACAAACACGACATTAGGTATATAATAGCGGATAATGGCGGACATGGAAACACGAAGATGCTCAAGTTGTAAATGTACAATGTTGACAGAACCGCATTTTGAAAAGAATCGCAAAGGCGAATGGTATTCATTATGTAATGCTTGTCGTGAGAAAAATAAAGCGTATCAAAAAATATACAGACAACAAAATGCGGAAAAAATTAGCAAACAAAGGAAACAGTTTTACGAGAAAAACAAAGAAAAAATTCAGAAATCTCAGTCAGCATTTTATCAAAAAAATCAACTTAAATACCTCGAAAAAGCCAAGCAGTACAGACAAAACAACAGAGAACGCATTTTGAACTACAATCAAACATACTACTACAACAACAGAGAAAATCTACTGGATTATAAGAAGAAATATGTTCATGATAAAAAACATCATTGCGAACATAAAACACCAAAAGGAACTTGCAAAATATGCTGCCCACGTGGCCATCTTGCGTCTATTGTATCGAGAAGAGTTCGCAAAGCACTACAATCAACAAAATCAAAAAAGTCATTAGAATATATTGGTTGCGATATACAAACTTTCAGAGAACACCTTGAGAAATCATTCAAAGAGAATATGACATGGGATAACTTTGGAGAATGGGACGTTGACCATATCATACCTGTGTTATACAGGCAAGACGGAGTAAAACCATCTATTGAAGAGGTTGGCCGGCGACTGCACTATACTAACACTCAGGCTATGTGGCATACTGAAAATATGAAAAAAGGAAACAGATACATTGGTGACTATCAACCCTCAGGTTCGGACACTGAATAACCATATGCGACAGGCGGGTGACAGGAAAAAGAAAGAAGACAGGTGGTCTTTTTTTTTATCTAATCTGAATCCGATTCAGCTACCTCAATCTGTTGAAAAAGGTTTTTCCCGTATTTATATGGGGCGTTAGGTACCAAGTTAATTAATAATGAGTCTCTCCAATGGGGCAAGTGTTCATTGAATAACTGACTTATTTCGTTTTTGTTCAATCCCACACGCCGACCTAAAGTACTTAGTTCATCCAAATCAACCGGGCGGTATATTATGAACACGTTGCAACAATCTTTGAGCACCTTTGGGATCCTGAAAAAGACTTGTGTTAAAAATATACAAGAAATGTTACAATGAGAACTACCAAAACGCACAAGTTCAGACAACCGCATTAACTCATCCGATCGCAACATAGTGTAGTCTGTATCATCAAATACAAGTAGTGTTCTTTTTTCAGGATCATACTCTTCATATGACGGAATATCTTGACGTTGAGAGGTAGGTTCTAGCCTTTCCCACTCACTTGTGTGTGTATCAGCACAACCATGAATAATATGTATTTCATCAAATTTTGGATCTTTTGCCTGGTGGGCGAGAATAATATGGATTGCCATCAGAGACTTCCCAGAATTAGGACGCCCACTAATACAACATTTGAACGGTTTAGGGAATCGTATAGGATTGTCATGTGGTTTGTACGCCTCGTGTTTCTTTTTATCCGGATTTGGCAGAGGTACTATGTGTCTTGGTGCAGGACCTAGCTTCTTCTTCTTTTTCTTGGTCTTCCGGGCTTTGACGCGTTCTACTTTTTCGTGGAACTCTATAAGGGCTTTATTCTCGGCGATCATTTTTTTATTTATAGTATATTATATTAACTATTATATAAAACAAAATAGAAAATACACAATGCCCCCGTCCGAAGGGTTTTATTTAACACATGGCTTTACAAAGCCCCATGGTGCCAAGACCGTTAGGACAGAACCTCCGCCTCCAAGTGCTTACAACAGAGAAGAACTTAAGACGTTCAACACGGCTAAGTATCCGTTTATCTATCCCGTCGGACCTAACCCGGAGATGAAACGACCGGGGTCAGACCTGTATGGTACGGTCACAGCAAAGGTGATAGAAACCCCGATGCCTCCCCCGTCTGCTTACAACAGGAATGAATTACGTACAATTGACCCTATCAGAAGCCCAGCATATGTACCATATGACCACGATAAGGCATACGATGATGCAGACGAGACAGACGAAGAAACACAGCGTGAACAACTTACCAGTCTTCAAGCCGCACAACTGATTTTAGCTAATATACCTGACAGGAATGAAAGACGAAAGACGTATTGGAAAGGTATTGTTGAACGTCTCACAAAGATCGAGATGGTGAAGGCATTACGCCCCCTTACGGTACAGGAAACTAATATACAGAAAGAAATCGATATTTTGGTTGATGTTGAAAGGAGAAACATAGATGTTGGGGCAATTGCTATGCCTGCCCCATTACCACCCCCTCCTCCTTTAATCCCACCGGGTGGAGTACCTGTGATTGCCCCCCCTGGTGGTTTACCCGTTGTGATTGCTGGTGGTCCCGGTCCTGGTGGTGGTGGTGGTCCACCTGGTCCACCTGGTCCACCTGGTCCACCTGGTCCACCTGGTACTGGTGCTCCTGGTCCTGGTTTTGATTTAGCCGCTGCTGCTGCCGCTGCTGCTGCCGCTGCTGCTGCCGCTGCTGCTGCAGGTCCTACTGTTAATCTATCCTTATCGTCGGGTACTGTATCATCATCATCGTCATCGTCATCAGGCGGTGTATCAGCGACAAGTTCAAGCTCTATGGCAGCAACCCCGACTAGTATGCCAGGTGCTGCGACTATAGCACCTGTCACACCATCCAGGCCATTAAGAGTAGGTCCAGCACAACCATCATCACCATTAAAGTCAGCATATGGAATATTGGCAAAATTTATGACAGGTAGTAGCCCAGTTGCTCCACGACAAGAAGAGAGATCTACAATGGTAGAAACAAAGTCATTAGGGTTCGAAAGAATCAGTTTTGATGAGTGGCAAACACAAGTTAATTACAGACAAGGCCCCTACTTCCTCAATGTTACTGAATGGAAGGGAATGAGCAAGGCATTGGGTCTCACTGGTTTGTCAGGTGAGATAAAATCTAATGTAATGGATGCCGTGATAAAGGAATTGAATAATGCAAAGACGCCCCAGTCACAACATTTATTAGTACTAATAGAGGCTGGTGAAATACGTAGCGGTTACAATTTTAGCCAACTTACTTCCACAAAAACACATAAAACACCAGGTGCAAAAAAGCGAAAGAAAAGCACGTTAAAAAAAAAAATAAACTAAACTAAACTAAATTTATTAAAAGCTGTTCATAATATTAGACATACTCTTGGTAAGCCTTTCTATATCATCTTGAGTCAATTGTTTACTTTTTTTCTCTTTTTTATGTTTCTGCTTACGTTTCTTCTCTTGCTTATTGATTTTTTTTAACAGTTTCTCCCCTGGATAGTAAGTGACTGCTGAGCGTCGAAATACTTTATCAGCTTCTGCCAACGGTACCAAAGGCTCTTCATGTACAATTTCGTCTGGTTTACGTAGGATAGTTGTCGTGCAGAATACCTTACTTAAACCGACAGTAGTTGGTCTCCGACCCAATGCGAATGTTCCGATCGACCCCATGTTGTAGACTATATACTACTACTATAATAAATTATAATAATTACATATCAAGGAGTGCCATTTTCTGGTCGGATATCAGTATTTGTTCGCGTAAAGTAACCAAAATAGACCAATCTTCCGTCTGTGTGACAGGAATTCCACTCTGATCGCACATGGTTAAGTTGAATGTACTTTTTCGTTTACCCCTAAGTTCGGACGCGGAAATTTTTGTCGGGTGCATTGGAGTGTAATTGATTTGTCGGCCAACAGACCCAGACGGTATCTGAATAACAGCAAGTAGGTTAAGACCGCTGTTGTTAATCGGAACACCAGCCGAAACGATGTCGCTACGGATTGTAAACGCATTAATAGTATTAAACCCAGCAAGATTAGTTCCTGTTTGTAAGTGGTTGTCGGTAGGTACCGGTTCCGCAGGGTATATACTGGGTCCGAATCCTAACAAGTTCCTTAGTAGAGTGTTGGTGAAATCGACTTGTACATTGGCGTTTAAAGTTAACACCGCTTTTTGCGTACTGTCGTTGCCCGTTATGTTGACAGTGTCCCCGCTCAAATTACGAGACTCAAACTCTCTCGTTAAATAAGCATCTAATGAAGTCAAAGAGTATAACCCAGTTTCGATAACAATAGGTGGTTGGGCTACACCTTCGATCAAGTAACTGAATGTGTTATTCTTTTTATCTTCGGAAATATTGGGTGACGTGTGCCACAAAGACGCGGTTTCAACTTCCAGTGTCGCATCAATAGCACCGGCACTAACCTCAATGGGTGAATCTAACGTGATTGTAAGCTTGGATCTGTCCGAGGACAGCACACTATTAGCATCTAAGTTAGCGGTAGAGAAAAAGTAAGATTTTTCTTTGGGTAAGAGAAATGCGGCCATCGTGTTTCAATGATTTATATATAATATAATTAATATATTTTTTTCTTTATACTAATATACTAACTTACCAATTATGTCCGACACAGTCGAATTGCAATTGAATGAAACGGCTTGCACGAAAGCAGTTGACGGGGATTCGTTCCCCCGAGGTCTTCAGCAGTACCCCTTCAGTGTTGGCCGTCCATCAGCATGGATCCCATCACAGAGTTATTTTAGATTCAGACTTTCATTGAGAAAGAAAACAGGTGTTAATGTTGGGGATCACAAACCCCCTTCGTACCTGGTTGATAAGGTCGCAATGGCGGAGAACGTATGTGCTTGTCTTTACAGTAACGCAGCGTTCCGTGCTGGTGGCCAAGATGTTAGTTCAATTTTAAGTTACATCCCTCAGGCTGCACAGGCAAAAATGAGGCTCAACAAGAGTTTGGGATGGCAAAAGTCCGTGGGGAACGGATGTTACATGGTTGAATCCAGTTTTGAAGAACGTTCCAAGAAAGTTTCGAGTGGACCATATGGACCGGATCATGACATTATTACTGGGATTGGCAACTCGGCCACGACGGTACAAGGAACTACTGCTGACGGTGTTATGACCTTCGCCACTGGTGCCCCAAACCTTAATAATGCTGGAGTCACAACAGGTGACATTCTTATCGTTAACGGAAAACCATACGAAATCGAAGCGGTCACCGGAGATGACACTTTAACGGTGGGAGCGAATGTTCTGGGTGCTAATATTGCCCCAACCCTCAATTGGTCTATTCTGAGGGCCCCAAAAGGAGAAGATGAAGGCTTAAATACTATTTTCGTCCTGTGGCAACCGCCTATCTCCATCTTTGACCACGCGGGAGCTCTTGGGGCTGGAGACTACACATTCTCACTTATGCCTAATGTTGATTACATGAAGGCTGGAATTGAAAGCAGGGACCCAATCACCATTGGATCTGCCACTGATAGCTTCCAGTTGGTCGTTGAAGATGTCAAATTCTACGCTGCTACCGTAAAGATGGAAATTCCTTCACAAGTACAAACTTTGAAGATGCTCGAGTGTCAAATTGATTCCAAGGCTGCATCTTCAAACACTACTGGAACATACCAATTCCAGGTCCCGCCAAGCACAGTCGCAATCAGTGTGTGGCTACAGGCTAACGAGGCAGGATCTGACACACGATACTCACCAACGGTGTTTCGTACTACCGATAAAAGTGAGAAACAGATGAGTGCTATTCAAATTACGTACAGTAACGTTAGCAAACCCAATACAAAATGGTCTGCGGAATACGCGGACAATCGAGGAGCTCCTACCAATCTTACAAATCTGCTTCAACAACGATATTACGATACGTATAGAGAATGCGATCTTTTGGAAACCCCAGGCGGAATCGAAACATTTGACGATTTCCTGAAAAGGGGCATGGTCGTACATTACTCATTTCTGAGAGATTCTGAGGACAAAGCTACAAATTTACAACTCAGTACTACCTGCGGTGTTTTGCCACCTAACACCCGCGTATTTGTGTGTGCATGGCATAATCGCGTCGTGTCCGTGACCACAGAGAACGGAAGCGTCGTGGAGGTTCGTGGTCTTTCCGTATAAACAGTTTAAGAAGTTTAAGAAATATTTACAGAAATTAAAAAAAAGAATTTAAATATTTTTTTTTAGAAATAAAAATAATGCTAATTATATACAAACAACACGTACAATGCCAGGTCGAAGAAGATCTCGTACTGTGACACGCACCGTTACCAGAACGCGTCAACGCGGTGGTAAAGGCAAATTCGGAAGAAAGATTGTCAAATGGTTAGGAAAGGCTAACAAATGGCTCAGGAAGACCAAGCTCCTAAGTAAACTGGGTACCATGTACTCTAAGACATCTCTCCCATATGCCGCTAATGTAGGAAAGGCTACCGACGTCGGACGAACACTCGGGTATGGAATTAGAATGGCTGGTGGTCGTCGGACGAAAGGAAGAGGACTAAGAATTGCTGGAGGAATGTGCCGTCGTTAAAACTAACACGAAGTATATTCATTAAAATGTTTTTTTAATACTATATATAGTATGAAAGAAACAGATGTGCAGAAACATTTCCTGAAATATAAAAAAGTGCTCATAAAAAAACACGGACGCAAGGCTCTTGATAACTTCCAACTTGAAGATGTGGCGAAACCTGTTTTAAAAAATAAGTTTCTTGGGGTATTCCCACAGGATAAAGTACCCATCGCCGTTGGCTACATAATCGCAAATACTGATAAATCCGGTGAGAGCGGGACCCACTGGGTTGGGCTCTATTGTACAAATAAAACCGTATACGTGTATGATAGCTTCGCTCGAGAAACATCAAGCCTTCTAAAAATATTGACAAAAAAGTTAAAGGGTAAGAAGATACGTATAATAGATTCTGATAGATCTGATGCCGAACAGTATGGAAAAACAGAGATCTGCGGTGTGTTAACGTTAGCCTGGCTCTTCACAGCACACGACCTTGGCATTCGCAATGCAATCAAAATATAAATTAAGAATATATTTTTTTGTCCGTATTAATATAACAGAACAATTATGGGAAGCCGTTTCTTATCGGACGCTCTATCTTTGAATCAATTGACAGACGGCACTGGTTCTATATTCGTGAAGGATGTAACAATAGACGGGATCAAAGATGCACCGCTGAAATGCGATTCCAATGGGAAAATATATGGAACGAAATTGCTTTTAAGTGACTTAAAAGAGACTGTCCTCACAAACCCGTTCGATGGGACGCTACAAGTCACAGATTTGAAAACCGATACAATAGTTTCACTAAATGATACTCTAGCAAACCTACCAAACGTTGATGCTGATGGTATATTAACAGTTAATGATATTAAGATTAAGGATGTCTCCGATTCATTAAATACAACTATAACAGGGCTAAACGACGCGTTAGCAAATCTTGAAATCCAACCTAACGTCGATGCCGATGGTATATTAACGGTTAATGACATTACAATAGCAGGTGAGTCTAATTCATTAAAATTCAAGTTAGATAACATCATTTCAAATCCATACGCAAACACATTGGAAGTTAATGACCTTAAAATTACACAATATGCCGATTCAATAAAAGGGGTATTTAACCATATTGATGGACGACTTAGTACAAATAGAAGTGATATTGATAGATTTAACGATAATCTGCAAGGCACTGATGAACGAGTACACAACTTAGGCAATGATTTATCCGCCGTAGGTGATGTATTGATGGGTAAATATGATGAAGAAAACGTGTTCATACCTGGTCATGCTCAACTAATTAATGATAACAAAAACCTCCTAGCGAATACCATATCTAACACTGTAAACACCTTAAACGAACAATCAGGTAGAATTAACAATAATACGGATCATTTTCATTCATTGACGAATAATATAACGACAATAAACGGCAGAATAGACACAAATATAGGGACGATTATGGACAACTCAATTGAAATAAATATGTTAAAAGACCTAGGGCGTGAGCCAGTAGATAAAGAACAAATTGACCGCAACACCACCAACATTGGTTTAAACCTTGGGAAAATCACCAATAATGCAACCAACGTAACCAATCTACAAAATGCTATGATTACGAATCCATATGAAAACAAATTACAAGTTGCAGACCTTGAAATTTTAGGTACCAATTATGATTCACTTAAAAACACCCTAACCTATATAGGTGAGACTTTAACGGGTACATACGATGAAAATAATGTGTTCATAGCTGGTCATGCTCAACTAATTAATGATAACAAAAATACTATTACAACGAGTGTAGAGAATCTAGTCACAACATTGCAAACACATGCGACAAGCATTTCTGCTAACGAAACCAACATAAATACCACTGACGAAAAAGTAAATGGTAAATTTAACGGAAATACATTAGTCACGGCTGGACACGAACAGAAAATTGCTAATAACACTACCAACATTGGCACTAACCTTATAAAGATAACCACTAACACTACAAACATTGGCACTAACCTTTCAAAAATTAACGTTAACACGCCTAAAATTACCACTAACACCACCAACATTGGCATTAACCTTTCAAAAATTAACGTTAACACACCTAAAATTACCACTAACACCACTAACATTGGCACAAACCTTTCAAAGATAACCACTAACACACCTAAAATTAACACTAACACCACCAACATTGGCACTAACCTTACAAAGATAACCACTAACACTACAAACATTGCCACTAACCTTTCAAAAATTAACGTTAACACGCCTAAAATTACCACTAACCTTTCAAAAATTAACACTAATACCACTAACATTGCCACTAACACACCTAAAATCGCCACTAATACTACAAACATTGGCACAAACCTTTCAAAAATAACCACTAATACTACAAACATTGGCACTAACCTTTCAAAAATCAGCACTAATACGGGTGAGATTGCAGCACTCAAATTGGCGACTGGGTCTGGTACTGACATTCCATCGAATATTGTTTTGAACCCGCATAATGGAACATTAACAGTTGGAGATATTAAAACAAGTAGTATTACTTCACTTAACACCAGTATGACTAACTTAAATAACAAGACACAACACCAATCTGTTTCAGACACTGTAACCGATTTTGCAGGTAAACTGACGACGACTAGTGAGCGAGAAGAGTATGCCAACCAAATATCATTGTATCCTATATCGCCGGTAGGATCACATTTAGGTGGAATCTCTATAAAAGGACGTATGGGTGTTGAATACCCGCTAATCCAGTGGGATGCTTGGACAGGTGGAGGCGGAGCGGGTGACTGCGATTACGTCCGCTTTTATGCAAAAGGGCAGGAAGTGTTCAATATACGTGACGATACCGCCCCTAACTCAATGAGCGTCACTGGAAATTTACACGTGAGTGGAGATATAATATTGGGGAATACAACACCCGCTTCTTCATTAAGTAACTTATTTACCGAACTCAACAATGTTTTACCCACATTTAGTAATAATTTTGAAATCCTGCAAAGAAAAACTGTAAATTTCGATGAGACTGGAAAATACGTTGGTACATTACAGGTTGACGATATCAAAACATCTAAATATACGTCTATTAATGATAGTATAGACTGGAATGATTTCAGACTTGATGAAATAGCCAGTCTTATTACTGTAGACTTTGCTGGAAATGAGGCATGGGTCGGCGATCCGTCTGTCGCCAAAGAATCAGCCTTGAATATAAGAGGAAGCAATTTCCTCGAACTCTTTCCATACTCCAAGGCTTCTCTTAATTTCCAACATCATATAGATAAGGGAACACCACTACGGGAGTTTAGTATCATCACGGATACAGACCATACATTCAAGATAGTAGGTACTCTCAATGGAGTAAGCACTGATCTGATGCGAATTGATGGTATACACAACACTGTAGATTTCACAGGTTCGGTTGGTCAGGGAGGTGACCCGTTTGTTAAATCATCAGAAGTAGATAGTGTAGTAGCAGCAGCCATTCAGGCTGGTCAATCGGGTGGTTCTGGAATTACCATTGCCGAATGTGTCGAAGTCATCAAAAACTTAGAGGGACGGATCCGAGTTATGGAACAATTGTTCAGAAACCTCAATCAAGGGAACGCTATGTTGTCTCTCCATTTCTCACTTAGTGTACCATATATTAGTGGAGATACTAACGGTAAGTTTGGATTTCCGTGAGCATTAATTATTTAAAAAATCATGGTTTTTTGATTGTATAAATATACTTGAACGAATTAAAACAATTAATTTATTCATAAATGCTTCAACTTTTTCAAAACGATACGGGATATGAATTTTCTTATCATCAACAGTCAGTACTATTAAAAGAAGGGACTATTATTGTCGATGGTGTCGATATATTAGACGAATTACAAACATTGAAAAATGAGCGAGAGCAACAAAAAAATAATTCTGTTGTGTTGGGGTTGAAGTATCAAAATGAGAAATATCGGGTACTGGAAATTAAGATACAGGTTATCGCTTTGACTGATTTCAAATATTTTCGGTATGGGGGAGGTGGAGTTAAGAATGCATATGTGTTACAAAAAAATGATGCGTTCTTTCTAATATCATGGGTATCCCCCTTAGAACCCATTGCTATCCAGTTCGGAATATTTACAAGTACTTTTGACGAATCACAATGGGTTTTATTATCTTTGGGAAATCTAAATCCGATTACAGTTTTAGAGAACGTGAACATAAATGATAACATAGAGTTTCTGGGATTTTTGGGACGGAATTCACGTGTGTGGGATTTGTACACCCACCCGCAAAATGATATAGTAGAATTCTGCGTCATTTGAGGCTCACGGACATTTCAAATAATATAATTATTTTTATTTTTTTTCTTCCCTAACATATAAACAAAAACAAAAACTAAACGTTAACAACTATGACTGAAGTCGCATCAAGAAACACCACCCTTAACCTTTTTGGGGGGTCTTTAAAGGACCAATTGTTCCGCCTGCAGGCTAACGAGTTGAGTAGTACATTACAGACAGCACACCCACTCGTACTAGGGTGTGAAAAACTTACGATCCAGAACGCCGATGGTTCATCTATTGACAATGTCGTGAATAAATTTCAAGAGGTTGATACAGCCATCGTTACTGAAACGTTTACAGCAAGAACCGCAGAGTCTACTTTAACTGACAACCTTTCAGCAGAAGTAACACGAGCAAATGATGCTGAAAGTGCTCTACAAATGAGCCTTACCGCCGAAGTTAATCGGGCTGGAACGGCAGAAGATCAACTACAGAGCAACATTGACTCTGAGGAAAGCCGTGCCATGGGTATTGAGAACTTTTTGAGGAATGACGTCGATGATGCCCGTAGTAGAGTCGGCACTTTGGAAACACGTAACTTCGTCCCTTATGGCTCTCTTGAGATTCAGGGTCAAAGCGTCGCTAAGCAAGACGGTAACAATTGCGATCAGTTGGTCGTGAAGAGTCAATATCATACGGATGTTGAATGCACAAAATCTTTCGCAAGTAGTGAAATGAACACTAAGACTGTACGATACTCTCAAATACCGGTTGTCAATAATTTGTACTCATTGGGAACTTCTGCTAAGACATGGATGTCTGCATTTGTAAACTCTATTAAGATTGGTGGAGACATTACCCCGACGGTTACTGATACGGTTACTCTTGGTTCTATGGGTTATAAATTCTCTGATATCTTCTCATCAAATGCTCATTTCTCGTCTTGTGAAATCGATGGAAAGAGTGTTGCTTTGGCTGATGATCTCCAACAAGAAACCATTGACAGACTTGCAGCAGACGCTGAGGAAAAAACTGCAAGGGAAGCCGCTATTACTGCTGAACAGGTCGCTCGTGATGTCGCCATCAGTCTTGCCCAAGCAAACCTGACCACTTCTATTAACAATGAAACAGCCATGAGAACGGCTGAAGACAATGCTATTAGAGGCGAAATTGGCGTGGAGAAGGCAAGAATTGATATGATACTGCAAGGAACAAGCATCGATCTCGACGAACTTCAGGAACTCATTCAAGCTTATACACAGTCAGATGCTTCATTACTTCAACAGATTAACACACTCACAGCATCCATGACACAAGCCCAAAATGACATAGTCGCAAACAAGGCTCTACAGGATACATTGTCCTCTGAAGTATCCACTTTGACATCAACGGCTGATTTCCCTCTTCCTCCTCAAGTGTATAGTACATGGACGTACGTTAACAGTAATTCTTTCACGAAATTACCCGCCCCTTACATAACACACGAAGCTCACATGACAGTCACTGTACCAACGGTTTACTTTTCGATAGCGAATGGAACTGTATATATCTCATTTAATAACGAGACAACCGTGTATAGAGGCAGTGAGACTCAACTACAAGAAGGTAACTGGCCTCAACTACTTGCTCAGACTAGTTAATTTGATTTGATACAAAAAAAAGTGACATAATATATACAATGTGGGTATCACTTTTGATTTCTTATTTGACTATAAAATTTACAATAGATGTGTTGGTCAATTTAATTGATGAAGAATGAATTGCTTTAATTGTTCCGGGTGTCGGCAATCATATTGATAAGGGATGATGATGAGTTTAATATCTCGTTCAGCACATATTTGATATTTTTTTCTATCTCGTTCCTTCTGGGCTTCAAATATTTCCGGATCACCTCTGTGAAAATGTTCGTTGTATTGGTAATGCTGTCTGCCGTTGTATTCAAAGGCTGTATTTAGTTCCTCATTGTACCCATCAAGTTCTAAACCTTCCAGAAAGTCAGGTCGGACATTTGGGAATTTTGCTTGGAAGTGTTCTTCAAATATTTCTCTACACAATTGTTCTGATCTACCAGAACTACATTGAGGACACCAACGTCCACCATTTTTAATATCGTGAAATGTTGCTCCCCATTCGTGATCTTCAGAACATTTCCATTTCATTTTAGTTTTGTTATTTTTATATTCTGTTGAAATACACTTACCATTTTTTGAAATAGCAAATTCTTTACATTCTGCGATTGTTAGTCTTTGTGCATCAGCAGTCTTTTTAATACCACATTGAGGACACCAAGTCCCTTTATTTTTAATTTTATCGAAACGTGTTGACCATTCGTGATTTTTCGAGCATTTCCATCTCATGTTGGTATCAATATTTTTATATTCTGTTGAAATACACTTACCATTTTTTGAAATAGCAAATTCTTTACAATCTTCAATTGTTAATCTTCTCGATAGACCTTTTTTTAAGTTACCACATGTAGGACACCAAGTCCCTTGATCTTTACCATTTTTAATATCATGAAATCTTGCTTCCCATTCGTGATTTTCAGAACATTTCCATTTCATTTTAGTTTTATTATTCTTATACTCAATTGAAAGACATTTACCATTTTTCCCAATAGCAAATTGTTTACAATCCTCAAGTGTAATTTTTACTCGCTTTTGGGTTTTCTCTCTTCTCTTAGGTCTACACTCATTACAAGTCTTGAAATCTTTCCCGTTCTCTACAAATCCAGAGGGGTCTTTATCTTTACGACAAGTTTTACAGTGTTGAGTCATTGTTTCAGTCCGCGGTTATACTATAACATATCTATTTGTTTAATACATAAATGAAAAAAATAACGCTATTTGTTATACTTACTTTTTTTTTTGATAAATCTAAGTCATTTACCGCTAAACACGGTACGTGGTTAAACGGATTCTACGCCAGTAGCAGTAATCTTAACAGTGGAGCCATCGAACTTCTCAAGAATCCAGCCTTCAAACATGCCATTCTCGGACTCGCTCAGTTCCTTGGCCACATCGCACAAATATGAAATGGCAAATTTCTCACCAACAATTTGCCCGACGCTAAAATCTTGTCTACGGTGTACTCCAGCAGCATCACGCCCGAGTGAGATGTTAGAAGCGAGTTTATTGATTTCACCAATCACAGTCATACCAGAAGCATCAGCATCTGTATAGTCGATGAGTGAGTCTCCGTCAACGCTATGAACAGCCGCCACAGGCCACGCCTTTCTAGAGCCATCTTCATTGTGAGTTTGCAACATAGCCTTAAGCACAGTTGAACAAGCACAGGCGACGGCCGCATGGCCTGCACAAAGGCTCGGATGAGTGGGGCTCATCTCAGGGAATTGAGCCTTCAATAGAAAATTAGTTGGATCACTACCGTTTGCTGCGGCGACGAGGTCAAGAATACCTGTCATCTTATCATCACAACACTGTTTAATGTTTTTCAATCCAGGGACGTGCTTGATGAATTCTTCGGATTGTTTATGTGCCAAAGTAATACGCTGAGCAACCACTTCAGGACGGATCGCCATAGCAACGCCCCATTTTTGAGCCCATGCTACACGCAAAGCCCCCAAAGCAACATGAGCTACACTTGCGAGCACATTAGGTCCGCCACCAGAAGTCCAAGCAGAAGAACGAGCGTTGGAAAATCCCTGAGGACCAATACCGTTTTGAAGACAAATCAAACCCGCTTGGTAGTAGAATTGGTAAAGAGGATCGTTATGAACCTTAGACCCTAGGACGCGAGAATTGTATGCGTATTTGGGATCGGTGGTCACCGTAGAGCCATTGACTGCTCCGTTTTGGATAGAAAGCCATTCAGCAGAATCAGTGGATGCATCATAATCTTCCTCAACGATGTACTTTTGCACAACGGAGATGTTGCCGTAATTATAAGGCAAGTACAACAATTGTGATACGTAAGGTCCTACAAGTTCATCAGTTGAATGACCCTTTCCAAACGTAGAATTAGTAATCGCTCCACCATCCGTAGGAGCGACGGTTTTATCAGCAAAGTTATTCAAAGTAGCAACGACAGCCGCAACGGTACTGTCAGTGGCATAATCAGAATATGGAACATCACGGGTAAGACTACGAGCATACACTTCAGCCATTTCAAACATTGAACCCTCAGAGTCAATCTTTGGGTAAAAGGAAGCAGGGGCAGTAGGAACTGAGGAATCAGAACCCATCATACAGAAAGACTGGGACGCAGCGATACCTTCAAGTTTGCGAGTGTTAACGCTACTCTCTGGGACTTCGGCGAGTTTATCACCTCCGTACTTCCAAGCCTGTACAATCTTTTCGACATCGGCTTTCTTGGGGAATCCTGTGACAGGATCGTGTTCAAGCGTCTTGCTGAACATGTAGGGGTAGTACTCCTCTTGAGTCTCTGGGTCAAAATACACTCGTCTATCGAAGTGTTCTTCATCTTTGGACACAGGACCTGAAAAATCCTTTCTCAAGGCGGAAAGGGAATCCAAACGGATCTTGGACGCAGCCGAGAGTTCGGACTGAGAAATTGCAGATACTTTGGACATTGTTGAAAATGTAGTTTTTGGTTATATATAAGCAGAATCTTTTTTTTAAAATTAAATTAAATATATCGGCTATACTATAAGAATAAAAAATGGACGACCTTAATGTTGATGTGCGTGATATTGCTAAGTTTATGAATATCGCAGAGAAACAAAAAACTTTCTCGGGTGAACGTAAGCAAGAATTTGTGCTTAATGCCTTACAAACAGTGATACCATCAGACGTATTTGAAAAATATCAAGATGTAATAATATTTTTGATTCGAGCATTATGCTCCCTTACGAAGAACGATATTAAATTGGGTATCAATAAATCTAAATTTTGCCTTAGTAAATTATGCATTTCTTAAAAAATATGTATGCGTGTATATAACTATGAATTTACTTACACTGTTGACATTGGTATGCTCGGTCCTTGGACTTCGGTATGATGTGAATGAAGTTTTGAGATGCTCCTATGATTATACAGACCCTAACGAGCGACGCTGGTGTATTGTAGGAGCACACTACAGACAGCTCTGGTTAGAATGTGAGTTTCCTGATACAGAATGCCCTCAAAATTGTCCACCCTCTAATTAATTTTACAAAAAAAAAATAAATGATATGATATATCCTTAATGCAACAATCATCATTACGACCTACACAGCAATGAATGTGATTACAGAACACGACCCTGATCCTCCGTCGGGTATACTGGATGAAGAGAATGATGATAATCATCTATACTTATGTTGTGCTGGTGGAAGAACTAGTGACAAAAGATTATTGACTTTTATAGCGAGTGCGACGCTGAGTTTAATTACAGTGTTATTTTCATGTTACCAATTGACACAAGGGTTAGATTGCTCACAAGAGAATGTGTACAGTAGTTTGATCTCCCTAGTGATCGGCGTCTGGTTAAAATCCCCGATGGGCGAATAAATAAAAAAAATAGTTTGCTATTATATACTATGTACTACTCTCAAAAGGAGTTTAGACTACTGGGGTTCAAAAAATCACAAGTGAAGGGTAAGAAGTACGCTGCATCAATACAACATAAGACTACTGGGAAGAAGAGAACGATAAACTTCGGTGCTATAGGTTATTCTACATATCATGACAAGACAGGATTGGGATTATATGATGTACACGGGGACAAAAAAAGAAGAGCCTCATATAAGGCTAGACACAGCGTGTTTTTGCGTAAAGGTTATTACTCAAGTGGCTATTTCTCCATGAGGTATTTATGGTGATTACTTACTTCTTAGTTGCAGCTTTCTTAGCCCTTGATTTACGAACCTTGACGGGAGCTTCTGATTCTTCTCTTTTCAATATGGGTGGAGGGGGTAACACTTCTTCAACAGGTGTTTCAATTTCTTTCTTGGTTCTGCTCTTTACAGGCATTGATTTCACAGTGTTCATTATTTCGCCTCTTAATTTGTGCGAGGTGTTTTTGATCTGTTGGAGTGATCGCCTCGCACGTGGTGCCGCCGCTCGTCTCCCAGATTTCAAAGATTTGATTTCAGTCTCCGCTGTCTCAAAATAAGTTCTCAGGGTCTGAAGCTCTCTTTCCAAATCCATACCTTCTTGTGCCATTGTTGTAATGATTGTTTTATATTGTTAGAAATGTATTTTTTGATAAAAATATTAAATAATTAATGGACATTAGATATAGAAAGGATGCGTCAACAAGCTCTTATTAAAACGGTAGAAGCCATGGACAAAGTTCAGCGGATGAAAATATTGAAATATCTTAGTGAGAACGACGTCAAACTAAGTGAAAGCGCAGACGGGACCCGGATAAACCTCAGTGCGATGTCTAAACGTAAGTATACGGCTTTAGTGAAGTTTGTGAAATCGCTGGACGTGAAGGTAGATGAGAAATACAGGATAGAATAAAGAAGCTAGAAAGCGTGGTCGGAATTCCGACCACGGATCTGATCCAGACAGTCCAAGCAGGTGACCCAAAAGCTCAAGGCACCTATGTCCACCCCCCACGTCGCATAGGTGGATCTCGCCCCGTGTTCGCCCTTGTTCGTCTATGGATATATGGGGCTCTTGAAAGCGTCATCGGAATTCCGACGACGAAACAACCACACCATAAAAAAACTATAGAGCCCCCTGTCTGCACATAGTCCTCCGTGTTCTATTCGGG
>VMHT01007871.1_pt1 | contig 30286 bp, 33 predicted proteins | sample 4693611 | NCBI WGS metagenome assembly VMHT01 (sample SAMN12280063, study PRJNA550983) | marine metagenome | isolation source: seawater sampled from same location over 5 years 0.02-0.2 micron viral filtrate | place: USA: collected off the coast of southern California halfway between the port... ... | reverse complement strand
CAGCCAAAACAATGACCAGCGTTCCAATTTCCACCATTGGACTGAAGTGTGACTAATTCAAACCCCAATTCGTGTCTGTGCAGGAAAGTGTCATTTCGGTTTTTCCTTGGCCAAGCGTTGCAATAAAGTGACGGTTTTCAAAATGCGCGGAAAGCGCTTGAAAAAGCGCGGCTGCTTCGTTATCACCGCAGGTGGAGAGGTGGCCGAGTGGTCGAAGGCGCTCCCCTGCTAAGGGAGTATGCGGTAATCCCGCATCGAGGGTTCGAATCCCTTCCTCTCCGCCATTGTTTTTAGTTATTGGTGACGCATCAAGCGTGTTGCCCGGCGACAAAGCCGGAGGACCAAGCCCATTGGAAATTATAGCCGCCGAGATGGCCGGTCACGTCCACCACTTCGCCGATGAAAAACAGGCCGGGCACATTTTTGGCTTGCATGGTTTTCGATGACAACTCCGCCGTATCAACCCCGCCCAAAGTCACCTCGGCCGTGCGATAGCCCTCCGAGCCGGCGGGCTTTAACTGCCAGTGATTAACCGCCGCGCCGATTTTCTCAATCGCGCTATTGGCAATTTCGACCAGCCGCCCGTTCACCGCTTCGGCCTGACATATATCTGTCGCCAAACGTTTCGGGATAATATCGCTGAGCACAGTATCAATCGCGGCCTTGCCGCCCTGCGCCTTCACCGATAATAAATGTGCGCTGACATCAGCTTGCGGCGCGAGATTGACCTCAATCGGCAAGCCCTCGCGCCAGTAAGATGAAATTTGCAAAATGCTCGGGCCGGAAAGCCCGCGATGGGTGAACAGCATCGCTTCGCTAAACCCCTTTTTGGCGCAGCTGACAATGGCATCAACCGACACACCGGCCAGCGATTTACACCGCGCGAGGATTTCTGTTTGAAAGGTCAGCGGCACCAAAGCGGCGCGCGTTTCAACAATGCCCAAGCCGAATTGCCGCGCCACCTCATAGCCGAATTTGGTCGCGCCAATTTTCGGAATGGATAAGCCGCCCGTCGCAATCACCAAAGCGGCGCAATGCGTCTGCCGCGCCATTTGGCTGGCTTGCGCTTTGGTTTCCAATTGAAACCCATGCTCGGTTTTTTCAATACGCAGAATATCGGTTTCCATATCAAGCTGCACATTGGCGGCGGCAGCCTCGGCCAGTAACATGTCGATAATGTCTTGCGCCTTATGGTCACAAAATAGCTGACCCAACGCCTTCTCGTGATAGGCAATGCCGTAGCGCTCCACCATGGCGACAAAGTCTTGCTGGCTATATTGGGTCAGCGCGGATTTACAAAAATGCCGATTTTGCGACAGGAAATGTTCCGGGCCGGTGCCGGTATTGGTGAAGTTGCATCGCCCGCCGCCGGAGATACGAATCTTCTCAGCGATTTTTGACGCATGGTCGATAAGCCACACTTTACGCCCGCGCTTACCCGCCTCAATGGCGCACATAAGCCCGGCTGCGCCCGCGCCGATAATGATGACATCGCACTCTTCCATATGCGGCTTATAGCAGAAGCCGCGCGCGCTTCAATCAACCCCTTCATCACGCCTCTTATCCGCGGACTGGTTTTCATTTGGGTTGCATTGATTTGGCAAAGCGATAAAGATTGGCGCAGAAATTACTTCGCAAGAAAGCCGCCGCGCTATGTCTGAAACGACGCCCCATCAAAAGAAACGCCGCAATGCCCGCTCTCATAAGGCCATTCTCGATGCCACTGTGAAGCTGCTTGGCTCGAATGGTTATATTGATTTTTCGATAGAAAAAGTGGCGGGTGAAGCCGGTGTCGGCAAGCAGACAATTTATCGCTGGTGGGACTCGCGCGCCGATTTGGTGCTTGAGGTTTGGCGCGACCGATTGCTGCCGCCCCTGCCGGTTTATGATGAGAAGACACCCTTGCGCGATTATTTGGAAGCCTCGCTTTTGGCCTTTGGTAAAACCATCAGCCGCACGGATTGCCGCCAAGCCGCCATTTGCATTTTGGCTGAGGCGCATCGCGACCCGCAACTTTATAGCCGCATGGCGGAGGCGGTTTACCTGCCGCGCATCGCGCTCATTCGCATGGCGTTTCGGGAAGCGCAAGAGCAAGGACTGTTTCCGGCGGAGGCCGATATTGACGTCGCCATTGACCAGCTTTACGGCGCGGTTTGGTATAAAGTCCTTATTCGTTTTGAGACGGTCAATGCCGCCTATATTAAGAAGCTGGTTAATGAGGCGCTCGCCCCGCTTTCCTAATTTCCGCCTTCCTTCATCCCCATATTTGAGCCGATAGAATCCTAGACAATACGCATCGTCTCGTTTACGCTTTTGGCAAATGGAGGGGTTGCCATGAAATTAAATGTAAATGGAGACATCCACGAAATCGCTGAAGACTGGCAGGGTGAAAGCCTTTTAAATGTACTGCGCGAGCAGTTGGGGCTGGTCGGGTCGCGGTTTAGTTGTGGCATTGGTCAATGCGGCGCGTGTGTTGTGCATGTTAATGGTGCGCCGGTTTCAAGCTGTTTGCTGCCGGTTGCCGAGGCAACCGATAAAGAGATTTTGACCATTGAAAGCCTCGCTGATGCGGATGGCGCCTTGCACCCGCTGCAACAGGCTTGGCTCGACGAGAATGTGCCGCAATGCGGTTACTGCCAGTCCGGCCAAATTATGCAGGCCGCGTCTTTGCTGGAAAATAACCCCAATCCGAGTGACGCCGATATTGACGCCGCCATGAGCGGCCATTTATGTCGCTGCGGCACATATGACCGTATTCGCAAAGCCATTAAGCGCGCCGCCCTTACCATGCAGGAGACAAGCTAATGGCCAAACTTTCACGCCGTAATTTTCTGATTGCTACGGGCTGGGTCGCCGGTGGTGTGACCGCGCTTTATACTTTGCGTAATCGCGCTATGACCGTCGCGCCGACAATTATTTTTCCCAATAATGCATCCGGCATTAGCTGGGTTCAAATCCGCCAAGACGGCAAATGCATGATGTATTTCCCGCGCATGGAAATGGGCCAAAACAGCAATACCGGTTTGGCGCAAATTGTCGCCGAAGAATTAAATATTAATGTCACGGATATTGAGGGCGTCACGCCCAATACCAGCGAAGTGGCACCCATTGCGCTGACCGCGGGCAGCATGTCAATGACCGCCTTCTCGCACCCGACCGCCGTGGCCGCTGCCATATTGCGCGAAAATCTGCGCGCCCGTGCTGCGGCCAAGCTGAATAAACCAATGGATTTAATTCTCGACGCGCCGGGCGGCTTCACCACGGCAGAGAATGAGCGATTGGCCTATGCCGATTTGCTGGACGACACGCCGGCCGTGGTTGAGTTTGACGAGGCCAAGCCCCTGCCCGCGCTTTATACTTTCGACAAGACGCGCAAGAAAACGCAAGTCGGGCGACCGACCCGTCCGCTTGATATGGAAAAGCTGATTACCGGCGCCCCGATTTATACGGCTGATGTGCCGATGGAAGGCGTTTTATATGGCCGTGCCATTAAGCCGCCCGTGCGTAATGCCCGGCTCGATACGCTGGACACAAACGGCGTGGATGGCATCAAAGGTCTGGTCAAGCTGGTGCGCGAAGCTGATTTTGTCGGCGTCGTATGCAAAACGCCAAGCGCGGTGGACGCCGCTATGGCGCAAATCAAAGTCACTTGGCAACTCGAACAGCCGATTAATGATGATGAGATTGCCAAGATAATTGACGTCGATGCGCGCATGGCGGAAGGCGAATTGGAACACATATTCGAGGATGATAATCATCGCCGCGATGCCGATTGGGATATTGACCTGCGCTTTGAGGTGCAGACCCAAAGCCATGCCATGCAAGAGCCGCGCGCCGCGATTGCGCGTTTCAATCCGGCCGGTGCCGCGCATAGGCTGGAAATCTGGACGGGCACGCAAGACGCCTTTGCGATGAAACGCTTGGCCGCGCTCGATACCGGATTGGATGATGATGATGTGGTGATTTATCCGCAGCGCATGGGCGGCGGTTTTGGCGGGCGCGAGCATTATGAGGTCGAAATGGACGCGGTGCGTCTGGCCCGCGCCGTTAAGCAGCCGGTGAAAGTGCAATGGGCGCGCGCCGATGAGTTTATGTGCAGCCGCAGCCGCCCGGCTTCGGCGCATCGAATTCGTTTGGCCGCCGATGATAAAGGCAATCTGTCGGATTGGTGGCATGGCTATATTACCGGTCATATTGTGCTGGCGCGCGAGCGTCTGCCCGGTTGGCTGTTGCCGGTCATGCGCTTGGGCGAAGATATCGGCACGGTGCGCGGCGCGGTGACACCCTATGCTGCGCCCCATCACCGTGTTGAATTCAGCGATGTTGACCTGCCGATTGACCTCGGCGTGTGGCGTTCTTTAAATGCCGGTCCGGCTGTCTTTGCCCGCGAGTCGGCGGTTGATGAGCTGGCCCTGAAATTGGGACGCGATCCGGTTGATTATAAAATTGAGCAAATGGACGGCGCGCATCCGCGTCTGCAAGCCTGTTTGGAGCGGGCGCGCGAGATGGCCGAAAAGCGCCCGCTGCCAAAGGGCAAAGGCTATGGGCGCGGTTATGCATGCGGCATTTATGAGCATCGCTGCCATGTCGCCGCCAGCGCCGATGTGTTTGTCGATGCGGCAACCCAGACCATTAAGGTGACGCATATGAGCTGTGTTGAGGATGTCGGCCTGGCCGTTAATCCCGACCAATTGCGCGCCCAGATGGAAAGCAATATTGCGTGGAGTGTCGGCATGGCGCTGATGGAGAAACTCGAGATTGGGGACGACACAATTCAAAGCTCGAATTTCGACAATTACCCCATCCCCCGTATGGAGGATATGCCGCATGTCGACGCCGACATTATCGACCAGCCGGGCATTCCGCCCGCCGGTGCGGGTGAGGTCGCCTTGATTGCCGGACCGGCAGCGATTGCCAATGCTATTCGCCAAGCCACGGGCTATCGCGCGCTGCGCCTGCCCATTTCATATAATGACATTAAAGCCGCCACAAAAAGCTGACGGTAGAAAGTAAAAAAATGCGTTCTACGAAATCAACATTCGGACTTGTCGGCATTTTTGCCGCTGCCCTGCTGCTGGCCAATCTGCCCGTCGCATCACAAGCTGCCGAGAATTCCCAAAACAGTGCCGCCGAAAAGCAAGCCAAGGGCATGCAACTTATTGGCACTTTGTTAAAGGGCACAGGCGCCGGAGGCATGCCCCTGCCCGAGAAATTCACCCAATATACGGTCAAACATTTATTCGGGGATGTCTGGCAGGGCGATGATTTGAGCTTGCAAGACCGCTCATTCATCACATGCGTCACGCTGATTGCGCTTAATCGCGAGGCCGAAATGCGCTTGCATTTTGTCGGGGCCAAAAATGTCGGTGTGCCGCGCGCCAAGCTGGAAGCCGCCATCACCCATATTGTTCATTATGCCGGTTGGCCGGTCGGCATGACCGCTTTCAAAGTGCTGAATGATGTTTGGCCGGTCGATAAGGAAGGAAATGAAAAATGACGAAAACCCGCATTTATGCGCTGGCGCTTTTGATGAGCCTCAGTGTCGCGACACCGCTTCACGCCGCCCCTTCGACGGTTTTCCATACGGTGATATTTTGGCTGAAAGCCGACACCCCCGCCGGTAAGCTGGAGGAGATTATCGCCAATACGAAATCCCTTGAGAGCCTGCCAATGGTCGAGAAAGTATATGTTGGCCAGCCGATTATGAGTCCGCGTGAGGTGGTTGATGACAGTTTCTCGGTCGCCTTCACAATGGTGTTTAAAGATGAGGCCGCGCTCAAAGCCTATAATGCCGACCCGCGCCATAAAAAGAGTTCATCACGCGCCCTGCCCCATGTCGCGCGCGGCGTGATTTACGATTATAAATTCGACTAAATAAGCGAACGCATAACCCATAAAAAAGGGCGCAATCATTGCGCCCTTTCGCATTTTTGGGCAAACGCCCTAATCAGTCAAACCATTATCCGCGAGATAGCGCGCTGTCTCAACCAGACTTTCACCCGCATGGCGCGGCTTCCAGCCCAGTATTTTCTTCGGCTTCTCGCTGGCCGTGTACATTTCTTTGCCGACAAAATTCGACAATTGCTTCACATCCGGATTAATGAACCCCATCGCCTTCACGAGGAAGTTTGGCAGCACCTTGGTCGGCGCTTTGTCAAAGCCTGCTTCGCGGAACAGAGCGGCGATTTCTTTAAACCAATACTCACGCTCACTGGCAATAAAACGCTCACCATTGGCGGCGTCTTGTTGCATGGCCAGCAAATGCAGTGACGCCACATCGCGCACATCAACAAAGCCCAAATGAATTTTGGGACAGCCGGGCATCTCGCCGGTAATGATTTGTTTGATGAACACATTGGAGGTGCCGATATCGTCCGACATGACCGGCCCGACAACACCCGCCGGATTCACAACCGCCAAGGCCATTTGATTATCGCCGGTTTGCGCGTTGCAGATTTCCCATGCGCGACGCTCCGCCAGTGTCTTGCTTTTATTATAGGGCGGCGTCTTCGGGTGATCGACATCCGTCCAATCGGCTTCGGTGAAATGGGTTTTGCCGTCATGCGTTTTATCAATGGCGGCGCAAGATGAGGTCAAAACCGTCTTTTTGACACCGGCGCGAATGGCCGCTTGCATCACGCGTTCAACCCCGCCAACGGCAGGAACAATCAGTTCATTCTCATCTTTCGGCACGCCGACAGTAAATGGCGACGCGACATGCAGCACATATTCGCAGCCCTTGACCGCATCATCCCAGCCCGCATCTTTGGTCAGGTCAGCCTCGACAAAAGACAGCTTATCAGCCGACAGCCCTGCATCGGTCATGGCTTTGGTGACCTCGCCCTTGCGCGATGGCGCGCGGATTGTGCCAACGACTTCGTAATCTTGTTCCAAGAGTTGTGCGATGCAATGCAGGGCAATAAAGCCGGTTGCACCCGTTACCAATACTTTTGTCATATGTCTCTCCACTGTTTATAGTGAAAATTTAAACGAGACGCAGCGTATTGTCTAATGATATTGTTCGGTTTCACGAAACGCGCTTTGATGGCTTTATGTTTGAAAATAACATCTTCACCCGCCTGACGGAATGGCAAGCTCAGGGCCTCAAAACCGGCTTGGCGACGCTTGTCGGTATTGATGGCTCCAGCCCGCGCCCGATTGGCGCGCAAATCGCCATTGCCGAGGACGGGCAACATATCGGCAATATCTCCTCCGGCTGTGCCGAAGAGGCGATTATTGCCGAGCTGCAAATCGCGATGGCCGAGAGCCGCAATCATGTCACGCGCTATGGCAAGGACAGCCCCTATCTCGATGTCGTGCTGCCATGCGGGTCGGGGCTGGATATTTTATTTAACGGCTCAGATATCAGCCAAATAATCCAGCAAGTCGTGGCGCTTCATGCGGCGCGCCAAACCGCCTATATCACCCCGCAAGAGGATAATGGCTTGGCCGTCAGTGTCGCGCCCAATAGCGAAAAATCGATGGCTTATGCGCCCGCTTATCGCTTGCATATATTCGGCGCGGGCTTGCAATTAATGAGCTTTGCGCGGCTGGCGCAGCTTATGAATTACCGGATTATCGCGCATAGCAATGATGAGGCCAGCCTCAACGCACTGGCCGATATGGGCCTTGAGGCGCAGCCAATGACCCATCAAACGCAATTTGACAGCGCCGCCTTTGATGCGTTCTCGGCAGTCATCACCCTGTTTCACGAGCATGACATGGAGACCGGTATTTTGCAGGCCGCGCTCAATTCTGAGGCGCATTATATTGGGGCCTTGGGCAGTCGCAAAACCCATGAGCAGCGACGCCTTTTGCTTCAGCCGCATGATACGGCCCGCCCGTTTGAGGATATTATCGGGCCGGTGGGCCTCGATATTGGCGCGACCGACCCATCTGAAATTGCCCTTTCCATCTTGGCGCAAATTGTTGAGAAACGCCGCCTCGCATGATGCAGCAGCCGAAAACCGCCGCGATTATATTGGCCGCCGGTGCGTCGCATCGTTTCGGCGCGGCCGATAAGCTGCAAGCCAGTCTTGATAATGAGACCGTGCTGGGCCGCAGTCTGGCGGCTTATAAAGACGCGCCGGTGGCGCGCAAAATCGCCATTATTCGAGCCGATAAAACCCTCGCCGCCATATGTGACGCGGCGGGGTTTGAGGCAATCATCAATCATCACGCCGATAGAGGCATGGGCACCTCCATCGCTGCCGGCATGGCTGCGCTGCAAGACGAGACCCACGCGCTTATCGGACTTGGCGACATGCCGCGCCTGTCGCCGCAAACCATTGCGCGATTGTGCCAAGCCCCGACGGACCCCGCCGGTATTGCCGTGCCGGTTTATCAGAACATGCCCGGCCATCCGCGCCTGTTTGGTGCGGCGCATTTTCAAAGCCTCGCCGCTTTGCGCGGTGAGACAGGCGGCAAGCAGATTATCGCGGCTTGTGAGCATGTCATGGAAATTGCCGTTACTGATGCCGGTGTGATGCTGGACATTGATACAAAAGACCAACTGAGCGCGGCGCAGCAATGAGTGCGCTATTGCCCGTTTTGTTTTTCGGCACGGCTGCGCTTTACGCCACGGTCGGCTTTGGCGGCGGCTCAAGCTATACGGCGCTTTTGGTGATGCTGGATGACGCGGTGTGGCGCATCCCCATTGTCGCGCTGATTTGCAACATCACCGTCGTTGCGGCGGGCAGTTATTTGGCCGTCACAAGGCGGGCTTTTGAATGGCGGCAAGCTGCGCCCTTTATCATCGCCTCCGTGCCGCTGGCTTTTATTGGCGGGCTGATTGTTCTGCGCGATAACACATACATCACCCTGCTGGCCATCAGTCTGCTTTTGGCCGGATTGCGATTGCTGCTTATTCGCGACCAAACACCCGACACGCGTGCCGTGCAATCAACGCCGAAAGCGGTCGCCATTGGTGGCGCGCTGGGCTTGCTTTCCGGCATGGTAGGCATTGGCGGCGGCATTTTTCTGGCCCCCCTTCTCTATATGCTGCGCTGGGCCGATGGCAAAACCATTGCGGCGCTGTGCAGTTTTTTCATTCTGGTCAATTCATTGGCCGGATTGGCCGGACAACTTGTCAAAAACGGCGCGCAGGTCATTCCCGATATCGCCGCCTTCGCCCTGCCCCTAATGGCCGCGACCCTGCTCGGCGGATGGCTCGGCGCGCGCTGGCTACTGGAATATTTATCGGCGCATAAAATCCGGCAAATCACCGCTTTATTGATAATTTTTGTCGCCACGCGACTGCTTCTCCAGCTATATTTTTAAGCCATGACTGATTTAACACCGCTTCAAGACAGCTTTGGCCGCCGCATCAGCTATTTGCGCCTGTCGGTCACCGATCGCTGCGACCTGCGCTGCCAATATTGCATGTCTGAGAAAATGCAATTTCTGCCCAAAAGCGATGTGCTGAGTTATGAGGAAATGCTGTTTCTGTGCGAGGCCTTCATCCGCCGCGGCGTCAGCAAAATTCGCATTTCAGGCGGCGAGCCGCTGGTGCGGAAAGATATTATGAAGCTGATGCAGGGGCTGGGTCGCCATATCGGCGCGGGCGGATTTGAGGAACTGGCGCTCACCAGCAATGCGACGCAAATGCCGACCCATGCCGCCGCGCTGGCCGATTGTGGTGTGAAACGGGTCAATATCTCGCTGGACACGCTGAACCGCGACACGTTTTTGCGCCTGACCCGACGCGACGCGCTGCATCAAACTTTGGCGGGCATTGAGGCCGCGCAAGCCGCCGGTTTGCAGGTGAAGATAAACACTGTCGCGCTGAAAAATTATAATGAGGCAGAAATTCCGGCGCTGATTGATTGGGCGCATGGGCGCGGCATGGATATTTCCATCATTGAAACCATGCCGATGGGCTTTATTGATGAAGACCGCTTTGACCAATATGTGCCGCTTCTGCCCTTGCAAGAACGCTTGATTGAGCAGCTTTCCCTCACTGCCAGCAGCCATAAAACCGCCGGTCCGGCGACTTATTTCGACCGCGCTGCCACCGGACGCCGCGTCGGCTTCATCACCCCGCTCACGCATAATTTTTGCGCCAATTGCAACCGCGTGCGCGTGACCTGCACCGGCGAGATTTACACCTGCCTCGGGCAAGACGGCAAAATGGATTTGCGCTCCGCCATTAAAAGTTTTGATGAAACGCAATTGCAGCAACAGCTCGACGCCGCCCTGCTGGCCAAACCCAAGGGCCATGATTTCGATATTTCGGAAGGGCAAGAAACCCCGGCCACGGCGCGCCACATGTCTGTGACGGGGGGCTGAGATGCGCGTCAGCTTTTTTGGACGACTGGCCGACCTATTAGGCAGCCGCACCCTTGATGATGCGCCCGATGATTTGACCACCGGTGCGGATTTGCGCGACTGGCTGGCACAAGCCCATCCGCAATTGCGCGACCCCCTCGCCCATTCCGGCACACGGCTGATGCTGGATAATGAGATTACCGATTGGCACATGCCGCTGCGTGAGGCCGAAGATATTGCCATTATTCCGATTGTGAGCGGTGGCTGAGATGACGCGACGCACCATTATTGAGTTAAGCGCGCAGCCTTTTGACGCCGACGCCATCGCCGCCGCCTTTCGCCAAGGCATTGAGGAAGCCGGTGCCGTGGTGACCTTTTTGGGTCAAGTCAGTCGCGAGGAAGTCGATAATCCGGTGACGGCGCTGCATCTCGACCATAAGCCCGAGGCGACGCTGGCATCGATTGAGCGCATTGCCGATAATGCCGAGGCGCGCTGGCCGCTCATAAAATCTTGCATTATTCATCGGGTCGGCACGGTGCAGATTGGCCAGCCCATTGTGTTTGTCGGCTGCGCGGCGCGCCATCGCCGCGACGCTTTTGAGGCGGCAGATTATCTGATGGATTTTCTAAAATCCGATGTGCTGTTATGGAAAAAAGAAATACGCGGCGAAACCGCCGATTGGATTGAACCGCGCCAACAAGATTATACTGACAAAAAAAGATGGGAAAGCTGATGCACGGAATTAATGAAAGCCTCGCCTTTGTGCCTGTGCGTATTGCGGTGATGACCGTGTCGGATACGCGCACCGCCGATACGGACACATCGGGCGATATTTTGGCGCAGCGCGCGCAAGATGCCGGTCACACGCTGGCAGCGCGCGCCATTGTGACCGATGATAAAGAGAAGATTGCCGCGCAAGTGCAAAGCTGGATTGATGCGCCGGATATTGATGTGGTGATTTCAACCGGCGGCACCGGCCTGACCGGACGCGACACGACGCCGGAGGCCATCACGCCCTTATTTGAAAAAACCATTGAGGGCTTTTCGGTTATTTTCCATCAAGTGAGTTTTCAATCTGTCGGCCTCTCAACGCTGCAATCGCGCGCCATTGCCGGACTGGCCAATAATACGTTCATCTTCGCCCTGCCCGGTTCCAATGGCGCGGTGAAAGATGGCTGGGATAAGGTGATTTCATTCCAACTCGACAGCCGCCATAAGCCCTGCAATCTGGTCGAGCTTATGCCGCGCCTTTCGGAAGTTTAGCATGGCCGATAAACTCACCCATATTGATGAAGATGGCCGCGCCCATATGGTCGATGTCGCCGATAAGGCCGACAGCAAACGCACGGCACGGGCGCGCGGCTTTGTGCATCTCAGCGCCGATACGCTGAAGGCCATTGCCGAGGGGCGCACGAAAAAAGGCGATGTGCTTTCCGTTGCTGAACTGGCGGGCATTATGGCCGCCAAAAAAACCTCGGAGCTTATTCCGCTATGTCATCCGCTGCCGCTCTCGCGGGTGAAACTTGTTTTGACACCGCAAGATAACGGTATTGCCGTGGCGGCAGAAGTCGGCTGCACCGGCAAAACCGGCGTTGAAATGGAAGCGCTGACCGCCGTGTCGGTCGCCTGTCTGACGGTTTACGATATGGTAAAGGCGATGGAAAAATCAGCCAGCATCGGCCCGGTTGAACTGGTGGAAAAAAGCGGCGGCAAATCCGGCGATTATAAACGAGACGCCGAATGATTTCCGTCAATGAGGCATGGGCCGCGATTGAGACTGCGATTGAAGCGGTAACGCCGCGCAACCAAACCGAGACGATAGAGCTTGCTGATGCGGTAGGGCGCATATTGGCCGCGCCTTTATGCGCCAATCGCACCCAGCCGCCGCGCAATGTTTCCGCTATGGATGGCTATGCCGTGCGCCAGGCCGATATGGCTCATGGCGTGAGCGTATTTTCAGTTATTGGCGAAGCCCAAGCCGGTGGCGAGTTTACCCGTCCTTTAGGAGAAGCCGAGGCGGTGCGTATTTTCACCGGCGCGATTGTGCCCGAAGGTGCCGACCACATCGTCATTCAAGAAGATGTGACGCGTGATGAAAACAGCGACACGATAAGCCTAACCTCTTCTAAAAGCGAGGCGCACCACATTCGGCTGGCCGGGCAAGACTTTTCAAAAGGCGATGAATTGCTGCCGCAGGGGCGCGTTTTATCGCCTGCCGATTTGGCACTCGCCGCCAATGGCAATCACGCCACGCTCAGTGTCATCACGCGCCCGCGCATTGCCTTTATCGCTTCGGGCGATGAAATTGTGCCCGCAGGTAGCGCCACCACAGACCGACAAATCCCCGACAGCATCAGCGCCGCTTTGGCCGCAATGGTGGCGCAATGGGGCGGCATATGCGTCGCCAGCACAATGACGCCGGACGATAAAGAAGCCTTCACCGCCGCGATTAAAGCCCTGCCCGCTTGCGATATTATTGTGCCGATTGGCGGCGCGTCAGTGGGTGATTATGATTATGCCAAGGATGTTTTTTACGCGCTCGGCTTTGCGCCCATCTTCGAGAAAATCGCCGTGAAGCCCGGCAAGCCGTGCTGGTTTGCCCGGAGCGAAAGCAATTTCGTGCTGGGCCTGCCCGGCAATCCCAGTTCGGCTATGGTCACGGCGACCTTATTTCTAAAACCGCTCATAGCGCAATTATCGGGGCGGCAAACGCAGCACCCTTGGACGCAAGCCTTGCTGACCGCGCCGCTTCACGCCAATGGCAATCGCGAGAATTATTTGCGCGGCACTTATGCGCTGAGCGAGGGGCGCGTCGAAGTAGAGATTGCGGCGCGCCAAGACAGCGCGCTGACCACGGTTTTTGCCGATGCAAATTGTTTGGTGCAGCGCATGGCCAATGCGCCGCCGCTCATCGCCGGAGACAAAGTCACTATTTTACCGCTTTAAGCAGGCGGCTTATTTGCCGTTCACATGCTCGACATAAATCGGGGATGACCAGGCACGTTCTTCAACTTCGCCCAAGCAATCATCACCCTCGGCCGTGCGGCCATCGCCGTAACAAATATCAACCTTGGTGCAATTGCCTTCATCGTCAAAAGTGCAGCGCAGATTATCGGCGTTGATTTTAAACGACGGCTCCTGAATGGCGCGGGCATAATAGGTCGCCATGCGGTCGCTGCCGGCAAATTCAGGGTCGGTGAATGTCGCCGCGCAGCCATTGCCTTTATCATTGCAGGCAATAGTCTTCCACGGATCCTCAATTAGGTTTTCGACGGGCTCGCCTTCACGAATTTGTGGGCGAATACGCACAATCTCAAAGCGGGTGATTTTCATCCGCTCATTGGACGGGTTAAAGCACTCATTGGCGCAGAGTTTTTGAATGCGGTTCGCCCCCAGCGCATCAACCGTCTCATCGGCGCAGCCCGGCTTTTGCTTGTGCGCGCCAACCGCCTTCACCTCAAATACCGGCGATTGCTGCTGCTTGGTGGTGCTGCCCATCGGCACACCGTCTTTTGTGTTGAACCAAAGCAGAATGCGCGCACCGCTTGTGCCGTATGTTTCGCGGCGTTTAATGGCGGCGAAAACTTCTTCGCGTGAGCGGCCTTCGGAATGAACAGCCGCCAGACCGCCGGTTGTCCAGAAACTGGCTTGGCGTTCCATCTCGGTTGCGCCAAAGCCGCGCTCCAATAATTCATTGCGGCTCAAATCAAGCGGCTCGCTGCTTTTCGCCTCTTTCGGATAGATGCGGTCAACCCAACCATCGCGCACCCGCACCGATTCCGTTGTGCGTAAGCGGTCGGTATTTTTATATCCGGTGCCGGGCCGGGCGCGGTGATTATCGCTCGAAGCGATAATGCCCCAATTGAGGCGTGTCGGATTTTCGGGGTCGTCAAAATTACGAATGGCCAGCGCATATTGCACGCTATTGCCCGGCCGATGCCCGAAGCTTGGCAGGAAGCAATCGCGACACTGCCCGGCGTCGAGCCATTCCTCAATCTGCGCACCCGGTATGGATAAATGCGCCGCAACACTGCGACCGGCAGTCAAGCTCCGCGTCTTGGCAGCGCGCGCCTCACATACGGCTTCGCCATCGCCATCATCAAGACAACGGCTTTTGATAATCTCTCCGGCGCGCCAGCAGACGGGCAAATAATCCTTGGTCGGAAGCGGACAAACGCCGAGCATGGTCTCAAGGTCATAATCCAGAGCCGCGCGCCACGGGCGATATTCCTCAGAATTGCCGTGGCCTGACATAATCTCGACCAGTTCCATTTTCTCCGGTCGGTTTTCCGCCTTTAAGTGCTTGTCGAAAGTAACCCCGGTCGGCGTGTAAAAACCCCAACTTGTGCCATGCGGAATAATCAATGGGTCGAGATTTTGGGCTTCCAAACTATCGACCAAACCGCCCGGCGTTTCGGCAATTTCAAAACAGCTTGCGGGCAGCTCGGCGGGCGGCGTGTCGGCGTCGCATAAATCCACATCCGCCGCCTCTTGCAAAAAGCGGCGCACATCAAAATAATTCTGGCGATTGGGAAAATCACCAAAGGCCAAAGGCAGCGGGATAAGGTCTTTGCCATTGGTGCGTAAGGCTTGCACCATAATGCCGCCCGAGGCGATGGGGCGCTTGGCCAATTCGCTATCGTCCAGCCCTTCAAAAATCACATTCTTATGGCCGAAATGCTCGTCCGGCGTTCGCCCGACTTGCGTCCACTCAAAGCCGACAAAGCTCACCATATCGGGATTATCGCCATTACTTGAAACCGCGTTACAGGCGCGGATAGAGTCTTTTGTCTGTTGCCAACGCTTCGGCGTCGCCACCTCAGCATGGTCGGTAATGGCCCAGAAATCGAGCGCTGAACAATGGCGTGCATAATCGCAGGCATCGGCCAATGGGTGCGCGCCCTCGCCGCCATAAATCGGCAGCGACCATAAAAACGCATCGGTTGAAAAAGTCGTATGCACATGCAAATCACCAAATAGGATTTGCTTTTCAGGCGCCTCATTCAGACCGGCCGAGATGGCAGCCATTTCGGCTTCACGCGCAGCCACCAAAACATCGCTGCGCGCCGTGCCGGTAATCTCTCCTGCCCCACGCGACCGGCCAAACCAGTCATCATAGGCGGCGTAAACATATAATCCTGTCAGGCTGAAAAACAGAGCTGCAAGGCTGATGGCGAATTGTTTTCTCGATGTCATGAAGCGCTCCCTATGCGTCATCATCTCTTTTGACACTATCCATGTCAATTATTCTTATTACTTTGGCAACAGCTTAAATGTCGCCGAGGCCTTTGACACTAAAGTGCCATCCGCATCAAACAGGCTGGCTTCGCTATAGGCCACGCTGCGCCCCATGCGGAGCACTTTACCCTTGGCAATATACTTGCCCGGCTTGCCGGCTTGCAAATAGCTGGTCTTTAATTCCAGCGTTGCGTGACCGCGATATGCCTCCAAATCGAGCAAAGAGCGAATGGCCACGCCGCAAGCGGTATCGAGCATGGTGGCAAATGCGCCGCCATGCAAGATGCCCTGCATGTTGAGCCACGCCTCGCCAATGTCAAACGCCACCTCGCTGAGGCCGTCTTCCATGACAATCAGTTCGCGGCCAATCAGCTTGCCGATTTCAGATTGCGTGACATCAGGCGAAAAACCGCGCAGTGGCATTATTTCGCCCCAATAATATCATGCTCTGAAAGACGCTGCATATAGGCGGTGAGGTTTTTAAAATCCTCGCTCACCGGCAGGCTGACTTTCGATATGAAGGAGACCAGCGGATAAAAAATGCAATCGACATAGCGCAGCTCATCACCGCAAATAAAATCCTGCCCGGCCAATTCCGCATCAATCCAACGCATACCATCTTCGGCATTGCGCTTCATTGGCGCGCCAATAGTTTCATCAATCCGCATGCGCGGACGGAAGAAATCAGCCCCTTCCGTGTTGCGGAAACCATACATGGCAGGCGCGAAAACAAGATAATCGCATTGCCGCATCCGCATACGCACATGCGCTCGCTCGGCGGCATTATGGCCGACCAGCACCGGGTCCGGCTTCAATTCCTCGAGATACTCCGCAATGGCGGAGACCTCGGCAATCACCTGCCCGTCTTCCAATTCGATACATGGCAATTGGCCCGCCGAATTGGTTTTGACGAAATCATCATTGCGGTTTTCACCACCCAATAAATCAATGGTGATGGTCTCAACCTCAATCTGTTTAATGGCGATGATATTTTCCAACGCACGCGGATTGGGCGCGTTTTGCGCGGTATATAGCTTAATCATAAATCCCCCTTTGAGCCGTCCTAAGACAGGCTCAACATGTGTTCTTGCTGAAACGCCTGCAATTCATCAAAGCGTCCGTCGCGAATTTTATTCGGCCATTCCGGATCGGTCAGCAAAGCGCGGCCAACACCGACAAGGTCAAATTCCTCGCGTTCCAAGCGGTCAATCAAGCCGTCAATCGGCGCCGCTTCAGAGGCTTCACCGCCCATGCCGGCAACAAATTCTCCGGTCAACCCAACCGAACCGACCGTAATGGTCGGCAGGCCGGTGAGCTTTTTCGTCCAGCCCGCAAAGTTCAAATCAGAGCCTTCAAATTCCGGTTCCCAAAAACGACGGGTCGAGCAATCAAAGCAGTCAATGCCCGCTTCCATCATCGGCCTCAAGAAAGCCAGCAATTTGTCAGGGTCGGTTGCCATTTTATGTTCAAAGTCCTGCTGCTTCCATTGCGACAGGCGAATGATGAGCGGGAAATCTTTGCCGACAGCGGCGCGGGCTTTCTCGATAATCTCAACCGCAAAGGCCGTGCGTTCTTCCAACGCGCCGCCATATTCATCATCGCGCACATTGGTGCCTTCCCAAAAGAAAGTGTCGATGAGATAGCCATGCGCGCCGTGAAACTGAACGCCGTCAAAACCGGCTTCGCGCGCGGCCAATGTGCCTTTGGCAAAGGCGTCGGCAATATCGGTCACGTCTTGGCGGGTCATCGCCTCGCCGACTTCCTTGCCCGGATATTTAAGCCCTGAAGGTGATAATGTGGCGGCTTCCGGATGAAGGCCCGAGCCATCGCGGCGCATAGAGCCGGTGTGCCAAAGCTGCGGCATAATCAAACCGCCCGCATCATGCACTTCATCGGCAACCCGCTTCCAGCCTGCCAGTGCTTCAGCTGTGTGGAAGTCAGGAATATTCGGGTCCATGCTGGCTGATGGGTGGTCAATGGTCGTGCCCTCAGTAATAATCAGGCCGACACCGCCTTCCGTGCGGCGGCGATAATAGGCTGCAACATCTTCGGTCGGATGACCGCCGGGCGAATGGCTGCGCGTCATCGGCGCCATAACAATGCGGTTAGGAATGTCCAGCCCGTTAAGGGCGAAGGGTGAAAAGAGCGCAGAATATTGTGTCATGTGAAATGTCCCATCATTGAATCAGCCAACAAATTTGCAGAGCGCTATCACAAAATCAAGCATTTGGTGCTATGATTGGCATAATTAAACCCTTGCAGCGGAGCGCAGCATGATTGAAAGAAAAGCAAAATACCAAATCGGCGACGTGGTGAAGCACCGCTATTTCGAATTTCGCGGCGTCATTTTTGATGTTGACCCGACTTTTTCCAATACTGAGGAATGGTGGCAATCCATTCCGGCTGAAGTGCGTCCGCGCAAAGACCAGCCCTTTTATCACCTTTTGGCGGAGAATGAGGAAACCGAATATATCGCCTATGTTTCCGAGCAAAACCTGCTGCGCGACACATCGGAATTGCCGGTGCGTCATCCGCAAGTAGATGAAATCTTCGGCCATTTTGACGGCGCGCGCTATGAAGTGCGGGTCAATAACACGCATTAGGAAGCGGCATCTTCATGATTAGACCGTTGCTGCGCTTTTTCGGGCGGCTGATAATCCGCTATCTCAATAAGCCGATATTGAATTATCGTTCTTACCAATTCATTCCGCTGGCTGAATTGGAAAGCTGCTTACAACCGGGTGATGTGCTGCTGGTGGAGGGCAATCAGCGCATTTCATCGGCGATTAAATATCTGACGCAATCAACTTGGTCGCATGCCGCCTATTATGTCGGGCGCGACGCCGGACTGCGCGACAAATACGGCCACCCTGCCGCTTTGGTGGAGGCTGATTTGGCAGATGGCGTCATCGCCGCCTCGCTGACCAAATATCTCGGCTATAATACGCGCATTTGCCGCCCTGCCCTGATTACCGATGCCGATTGCGATATTGTGAGCAATTACATCATCAATTCCATCGGGCAATCCTACGACGTCAAAAACGTGGTCGATTTGGCGCGATATCTGATGCCGCAACCGCCCGTGCCGGTGCGCTGGCGGCGGCGGATGATTGCGCTGGGCAGCGGCGAGCCAACGCAAGCCATATGCTCAACCCTGATTGCCCGTGCCTTTCAATCCGTGCGCTATCCTATTCTGCCCGATTTCACCCGCGAAAATCAGCGTGAGATTATGCATATTCGCCACCACTCGCTGTTTACGCCGCGCGATTTTGATGTGTCGCCCTATTTCTCGATTGTGAAGCCGACCATTGAAAAGCGCCCTGATTATAAAAGCTTTGAGTGGAACCAAGAACGCCCTGCACCCGATAGCGGCGAGACGGAGAGCACCCCCCATGCGTCGTGACCATAAGCCCTATAGCATGCGCTTGCTGGTGAATTTTATCCGGCGTTTCTATACAAGCTGGCGGCTAAAGCCTCAATTTGCGGCGGTCGGCACGGGGCTGGAAATTATCGGCCCGCATCGCCTTGAGGTTTGGGGCGATGATATTTACCTCGGTGACAATGTGCATATGCAGACCTCAAAAGGGCAAATGTCGCGCCTGTGCACCTGGCCGAATGAGACCGGCGGACGCGGGCGCATTGATATTGGCAGCCATACTCTGCTGACCCCCGGCCTGCAAATCGTTTCAGCTGACCATGTGTCGATTGGCGATAATGTGATGATTGCCAGCCGTGTTTATATTTCGGACGCGGATTGGCACGAGATTTATGACCGCTTGGCCTCGCCCGGGCCGCATGCGCCGGTGCATATTGGCGAGAATGTCTGGCTTGGCGAGGGCGTGAAGGTCTGCAAAGGTGTCACCATTGGCGCGAATAGTGTTATTGGTGCTGGGTCGGTTGTCACAAAAGACATTCCGGCCAATGTGATTGCGGCGGGCAACCCCGCCAAACCGGTGCGCGAGCTTGACAAAGACCGCCCCATGATAAAGCGTGAGACCATGTTTGAGGATGTAAAAGAATACAATAAAACAATGTCTTATCTGCATTACCTCAACCATAAAGGTAATGGATTTATTCATTGGTTTCGCCAGATAATCAAGCCGTCGAGAAAGGGCTAACCCATGCGCTTGCTTGCCATTATTTCCGCTCTGATGTTCGCCGGTGGCGCGGCATTAGCACAAAATTTACCGCAAAATCATGCGCTGGCCATGCACGGGGAGGCGCAATTATCGCCGAATTTCCGGCATTATAATTATGCCAGCCCCAATGCCTTGCAGGGGCGCAGCCTGCGACAGGCACAAATCGGCAGCTTTGACAGCCTTAATCCGTTTTCCATTCGCGGTAATGCCGCCAAAAACATTCGTGAGCGCGTGTTCGAGAGCCTGCTTGACCGCCATTATAACGAGCCTTTCGCGCTATATGGCTTGCTGGCTGAGAGCGTTGTGACCGCGCCCGACCGCAGCTCGGTTACCTTCACCATTCGCAAGCAGGCGCGCTTTGCCGATGGCCGGCCCGTAACCGCCGCTGATGTGGCGTTTTCTTGGCAATTACTGCGCGACCAGGGCCGCCCCAATCACCGCTATTATTACGACCAAGTGGAAACCCTGACGACGCCAAGCAGCCATACGGTGCGCTTTACCTTTAAGCCGATACCGCCCGACCGCGAATTGCCGCTGATTATCGGCCTGATGCCGATATTGCCGAAACATGTTTATGCCAAGCGTGATATTCAGTCTGCATCGCTCGACCTGCCCGTCGGCTCCGGCCCTTATGAGGTGAGCGAGGTCACGCCGGGCGCACAGGTGAAGTTTGAAAAGCGCGCCGATTATTGGGCGCGCACCCTGCCCCATAATCGCGGGCGGCACAATTTTGCGACCATTTACGAAGATTATTATCGCGATGAAGCCACGGCTTTTGAGGCGTTTAAAGCCGGAGATGTGGATATTTGGTTTGAGAATAATCCGCAGCGTTGGACGACCGGTTATAATTTCCCAGCCGCCAAAGATGGCCGCGTGATTAAAGAAAATATCAGCCTCGGCACACCGTCGGGCTTGCGCGCCTTTGTGATGAATACGCGCCGCCCCATTCTGGCCGATGCGGTTCTCCGCAAGGCGATGGATCTGACCTTTGACTTTCAGTGGATTAACAAAATCCTCTATGGCGATGTTTACCGCCGCACGGACAGCTATTTCGGCAATACCGAACTGAGTGCTATCGGCCAAATTATGAGCGATGGCGAAACCGAGCTTTTATCGCGCAGCCTGATTGCGCGCAGCGCATTGGCCGCCGGTTATAAATCCCCCGAAAGCGATGGCACGGGCCGCGACCGCGCCAAGCGCAAGGAAGCCATGCAAATGCTGGAAGCCGCAGGATATAGAATGCAGGGCAAAAACCTCATTAACCCGCAAGGCCAGCGCGTTGAATTGGAGATCTTGGTGCAGCGGCGTAGCGATGAACGCCTCGCCCTGTCATGGCGGCGTATGCTGGCCGGTATCGGCATTGATTTAAAAGTGCGGCTTATCGATTCCAGCCAATATCAGCGGCGACTGCAAAATTTCGATTTTGACCTCATCGCCTATAATTATTACGCCTCGCTCTCGCCGGGCAATGAGCAGGCTTATTATTGGGGCAGCGAAGCGGCAGATACGCCGGGCAGCCGCAATTATGCAGGCATTAAGGATTTCGGTATTGATGGCGCGGTGACCGCCCTCACCCGCGCCGAGACCAAGCAAGATTTCATAACCGCCGCGCGCGCGCTCGACCGCGCCCTGATGAACGGCCATTACTTTATTCCGCTGTTTCACAATCCCGGGCAATGGGTGGCGCGCTGGCATTATGTCGAGCATCCCGAGACGCACAGCCTATATGGTGCGCGCCTCGATGCTTGGTGGATGAACCACGAAAACTAAATCGCGTCGGCTGACTTTAACGCGGCCAACACATCATCCGCCACGCCCCACTCACTAAAGGCCGTGTCATTATGCTCGCCAAGTTTCGGCGGCGGCCCCTGAATTTCGCTCGGCGTGCCGCTAAAGCGTGGCGCAACATTTGGCTGCTTAATGCCAAAAGCCTCGGTAATGGTGTCGCGCTCGCGATTATGCGGATGCTCATAAGCCTCATCCATATCCAGCACGGGCGCATAGCAAATATCCGTGCCGAGCATAATGGCGTCCCACTCATCGCGGGTTTTGGTTTTAAACGCCTCGGCCACTTTGGCCTTTAAATCCGGCCATGCCGATTTATCCATTTGGGCATCAAAAGCGCTGTCATCGAAACCGGCTTTCTCGCGCAGCAGCGCATAAAATTGCGGCTCAATTGAGCCGATGGAGACAAATTTGCCGTCCTTGGTTTCATAAGTATCGTAAAAATGCGCCGCGCCATCCAGCATATTGGCGAAGGGTTTATTCTCCCAAATGCCCGCCGCTTTCATGCCGAAGAACATGCCCATAAGCGAGGTCGCGCCATCGGTCATGGCGCAATCAATCACCTGACCTTTGCCCGATTTTCCGGCCTCAACCAGAGCCGCGCAAATGCCCATAGCGAGATACAGCGCGCCGCCGCCAAAATCGCCGACCAGATTAAGCGGCGGCACCGGCTTATCTTTGCCGATAGCGGCCAGCGCGCCGGTGAGTGCAATATAATTAATATCGTGACCGGCGGCTTGTGACAGCGTGCCATATTGGCCCCAGCCCGTCATGCGGCCATAAACGATTTTCGGATTGCGCGCCATAACCACATCCGGCCCCAGCCCCAAACGTTCCATCACGCCCGGGCGAAACCCTTCATGAATCACATCGGCCTGCTCCACCAGTTTCAGCACGGCTTCAATGGCTTCCGGCTTTTTCAAATCCAGCGCAATCGACTTGCGGCCTCGGCTATTCGTGTCCGCCGGATAGCCGCCCGCGCCGCCTTTGCGGTCAATGCGAATAATATCCGCGCCCATATCTGACAACAGCATGGCACAAAACGGCCCCGGCCCAATGCCTGCCATTTCAATAATTTTAACGCCGCTTAACGGTCCGTTTCCCATAATAAATCCTCCTCAAATTTGAGGTGAGTTTATCAGCCCTTGGCGGCGCGGCAAGCCCCGATAGGCGACGGCTTTATTTTTTACTGCTGCGTACCACTTCAATATTCAGGTCGCGGATTTTCTTACGCAGCGTATTGCGATTAACGCCCAACAGATCCGCCGCCTTAATTTGATTGCCGCGCGTCGCCTCAAGGCATAATTCGATAAGCGGCGTTTCGACTTCGCGCATCACGCGCTCATATAAGCCATTGGGCGGCAGCGAATTACCGTGGCCTTTAAAATAATTACTGAGATGAAAATGCAGGCTCTCGGTCAGATTATTACCTGCTTGCTGGGTTGGCGGCACAGCCATATCATTATCGCTCAATTCCAAGCGCACCGCCTCCGCGCCAATCACCTCATCGGCATGCAGCGCTGACAGGCGACGCACGAGATTTTCCAACTCGCGCACATTGCCCGGCCAGCCATGCCCTTTCAGCGCATCAATCGCCTCGCGGTCAAAACTTTTAACCGACAGCCCCTCATCGGCCCCACGCGCCATAAAGTGCCGCACCAGCTCCTCAATATCCTCAAGCCGCTCGCGCAAAGGTGGCAGGCGCAGCGGCACAACATTGAGACGGAAATATAAATCCTCACGGAACAGACCTTGGCGAATGAGCCGCCGCAAATCCTGATGTGTTGCGGCAATCACCCGCACATCGGTTTTAATCGGCTGACGCCCGCCAATGGTGGTATATTCGCCCTCTTGCAAGACGCGCAGCAAACGCGTTTGCGTCTCCATCGGCATGTCGCCAATTTCATCGAGAAATAAAGTGCCGCCCTCGGCCTGGGCGAAGCGGCCATCCATGCGCTGATTGGCACCGGTAAACGCGCCTTTTTCATGGCCGAATAATTCGCTCTCAATCAATTCGCGCGGAATGGCGGCCATATTCAGCGCCACAAATTGACCGCGTTTGCGCGTGCCGAAATCATGCAAGGCTTTGGCGACAAGCTCTTTGCCCGTGCCGCTCTCGCCGGTAATCAGCACCGATAAATCATTTTGCGTCATGCGCGCCACGGCGCGATAAATTTCCTGCATGGCAGGCGACGCCCCCACCAAGGGCAGGCCATCATCATCACCGGCTTCGGCTTTGCGGGTGACGCCATCATTCGGCGTATCAACCGCGCGCTGCACCAAGGAGGTCAATTCGCCAAGGTCAAAGGGTTTGGGCAGATAATCAAACGCGCCTTTTTCTGCCGCCGTAATGGCCGTGCCCAGCGTATTTTTGGCGCTGATAACAATAATCGGCAAATCGGGGCGCAGCTTTTTAATGCGCGGAATGACATCAAAAGCATTTTGGTCGGGCATCATGACATCGGTAATCACCACATCGCCCTCGCCATTACTGACCCATTGCCATAAAGACGCCGCCGTATCACCGGCGCGCACATCAAATCCGGCGCGCCCCAGAGCTTGCGTCAACACCGTGCGAATGGCGCGGTCATCATCGGCAACCAGAACTGTTCCCTTGCTCATTATTTATCCCCTATTGATACGCCGCTTGCCGCTTCATCAATCATCGGCAGGCGAACACAAAATTCAGTATGGCCCGGCTCGCTATTACATTCGATGGTGCCGCCATGGTCGCCGATAATTTTGGCCACCAACGCCAAGCCGAGGCCGGTGCCGTTGGATTTGGTGGTCACAAACGGGTCGAATAAATGCGATTTAATGTCTTCCGGCACACCGCTGCCATTATCAATAATCGAGAACTCAAGCGGCAGACTGACCGGACGCGCCCGCCCGGGCACAGAAAGGCGCACCCCCGGCCTGAAAGACGAGACCAGCTTAATCTCGGCCTTATTGTCGCCGGTCGCCTCTGAGGCATTTTTCACCAAATTGAGAAACACCTGCGTCAGCAAATCCTTATTGCCCTTTACCTCAGGCAAGGATGGGTCGTATTTTTCGACGAAGCGCACATGCTTGCCAAAGCCGTTACTGGCCAAAAGGCGCACATGCTCCAACACGGCATGCACATTTACCGGACTGTCCAAATCGGCATGGTTCTCGGTAAATTGTTCAAATTGGTCAACCAGACCGGTAATGCGGTCGGTCTCGCTGACAATCAGCCGCGTCAGCTCTACGCCATCGGGGCCGGCATCGCCTTCCAATAATTGCGCCGCGCCCTTAATGCCGGAAAGCGGGTTTTTAATCTCATGCGCCAGCATGGCACTCATCGCCGATACTGAACGCGCCGCGCCGCGATGGGTTAATTGGCGGTCAATGTGATGCGCGATAGAACGCGGCTGCACAACAATCAGCGCATGGCGATCGCCCGGCTTGAACTCGGTCGGCGTCACATGCAAATCAACCATGCGTCCGGTGGTGGCGGCCAAAGCCTGCACCGGCGCGCCGAGGTCAATGCCATATTCATTAAAGCTCAGATTATTATCGAGACAGCGCTCAATCAGGCTAATCACCGGACTGCCAAAGGGCAGCACATCAACAATATGCTGGCGACGCAGCAGGTTGAGGCTGGAGCCGAAAAACTCCTGCGCAGCAAAATTCGCATAGGTGACGTGCCGATTATTGCCAATGGAAACCACCGGCTGCGGCAGCGTGTCGAGCAGGGCTTTTTCATTTGGTGCGGTTGCTTCAGTCACGGACATTACGCTGCCTCGCTGTCAGAAATATCATAGAGATTTTGCATTGCCTGCATCACTTGCGCCGGTGTTTCGAGACGGCATATGGCAGCGCGATGCGCCCGCCCGGCCGCGACACCCAACAGGCTTTCAATAAAACCGGCAATATGTTTGCGCGCCACGCGCAGGCCAAGCCCCTCGCCATAAAGCGCCAAGCAATCGGCATACCAATCGGCAAAAATGCGCCATTGTTGCGCCGCATCGGGCGCATCGGGCCAGATATTGGTGGCCAGAAAAGTTTCAATTTGGCCGGGCAACCACGGACAACCAATCGCCGCGCGGCCAATCATGACGCCATCCGCCCCTGAGGCCGCCAGAGCCGCTTTGGCGGTTGCGCCATTGATAATATCGCCATTGACGATAACCGGAACCGTGACGGCCTGCACTGTGTCGCGCACGGCAGACCAGTCGGCTTTGCCTTTATAAAACTGGCAGCGTGTGCGGCCATGCACGGTAATCATCTGCACGCCAAGCGCTTCAGCCCGCGCCGCCAGATAAGGCGCGTTCAGACTGTCATCATCCCAACCCAATCGCATTTTTAGGGTGACGGGCTTGGAACTGCCCTCAACCGTCGCGGCAATAATCGCCTCGGCCAGCCCCTCATCGCGCATCAGCGCCGAGCCGGATAGCCCGCCCGTTACCTGTCGCGACGGGCAGCCCATATTAATATCGACAATATCTGCGCCCGCTTGGCAGGCGAGATGCGCGCCCTCGCACATCCATTGCGGGTCGCGTCCGGCCAATTGCAAAATAAACGGTGCCAAGCCTGCCCCCTCGGCGCGGCGCAACACATCGGGGCGCGCCTTCACCAATTCTTCGCAAGCCACCATTTCAGAGACAACGGAGACGCTGCTGGCCTTGGCCACCGCCTTGCGAAAGGCAAGGTCGGTAACACCGGACATTGGTGCCAAAAGCACGCGCCCGTTAAGCGCCATATCCCCTAGTTGAATGTTCATTTTTTAGGCAAAAACCCGAAAATATAAGATTTGCCTAAAATGGCGGCACAATGGGCAAAAGGCAAGCAATATCTCAGAATTTTATCGCCTTAACCGCCACATCGGGCTAGGTTAGCGGCCATGAGTGAGCCTGTTATCGCTGCCATCATTGTTGCCGCCGGACGCGGTCAACGTGCGGGGGAAGGAATTCCCAAGCAATATCGCCCCATGCCGGATGGCGGGCGCGACACGGTGCTGGCGCGAAGCATATCTATTTTCGCTGAAAACCCAGCCATCACCAAGCTCTGCGTGGTCATTCACAAAGATGATGTATCACTTTATGATGAATCCCTATCCCATTGTAATAAAACGGATAATGTTTCTTTTGTGTTCGGGGGTGATAGCCGCCAAGAGTCGGTTCTGAACGGTCTTACGGCATTGGCGGATGCGCCGCCTCACGCCGTATTTATTCATGATGCGGCGCGGCCCTTCGCCTCCACTGAGTTGATTGCGCGTTGCATGAACGGCCTCAGCGATAAGGATGGCGTTGTGCCTGCCCTGCCGGTGACGGATACGCTGAAGAAGGCCGATAATGGGTTGATTGGCGAAACCGTGCCGCGTGATGGCCTGTTTCGTGCTCAAACGCCGCAATTATTCCTTTTCGATAAGCTGTTTGAGGCGCATAAGGCCGCCCCGCAAGGGCTGACAGATGACGCCGCCGTGGCCGAACAGGCCGGTTTGCAAGTCCAGCTTGTTGCGGGCGAGGCGCAGAACATAAAACTGACGACGGAAGAAGATTTCACCATGAACACGCCATTTTTGCCGCGCACCGGCTCGGGTTTTGATGTGCATCGCTTTGACGAAGCGGGCAGCGCCAAAGAGATTATGCTGTGCGGCGTGCCTGTGCCGCATAACCGCAAGATTATCGGCCATAGTGACGCCGATGTCGGCCTGCATGCGCTGACTGATGCTATTTTGGGCGGTCTGGCCGAGGGCGATATTGGCGACCATTTCCCGCCCTCAGACACCGCCAATAAAGACCGCGCCTCAAGCGAATTTCTGACCCATGCACTGGCTTTGGCCACGGCGAAACGGGCGCGGCTGACGCATATTGACCTGACGCTCATTTGTGAAGCGCCCAAAATCGGGCCGCATCGTGATGCCATGCGCGCCGGTTTGAGCGCGCTCACCGGCTTGCCGCTCTCCGCCGTCTCGGTGAAGGCGACAACAACTGAAGGGCTGGGCTTTACCGGTCGCGGCGAGGGCATTGCCGCGCAAGCCACCGCCACACTGCTCATATCGGGAGAATAATAATGGCTCTGCATCCGCTTCCGGCGCATTTGCGCTTCTTCTCACCAGCCGCGTTGATTGCCACTTTCTTCGGCGCAGGCCTGCTGAAACCCGCCTCCGGCACATGGGGATCGCTGGCCGCTTTGGCCCCGGGTCTGCTTATTGCCGAGCGTTTTGGCCCATCCGGCCTGCTCATCAGCGCCGCCATTGCCTATGGCCTCGGCCATTGGGCCAGCACAATATGGATTAACGGCACGGCGGATAAAGACCCCTCGCCCATCGTGATTGATGAGGTCGCAGGCCTTTGGCTGACCCTCACCCTCGCGCCGCTCACCCCGCTGGGCATCGCGCTGGCTTTCGGCTTGTTTCGTTTTTTCGATATTGTAAAGCCCTGGCCGGTGCGCTGGGCCGATAAAAACATTGGCGGCGCGACGGGCATTATGCTCGATGATGTCTTGGCCGGTATTTGGGCCGCTTTGGTGCTGCTGGCGGCACATGAATTCGCCCTGATTTAAGGGATTAAAGGAGATAAATATGTTGTTTGATAAAAACCTGACCGATAAAGCCGCGACTTTGCTGAAAGCCGCAGGCGACAAAAAAATGCGGATTGCCACGGCGGAAAGCTGCACGGGTGGATTGATTGCCGCGCTGATGACGGAAATTCCCGGCTCATCTGTGGTGGTCGGACGCAGCTTTATCACCTATTCCAACCGCGCCAAGCACGAGATTTTGCATGTGCCTGCCGATTTGCTGCGCGAGCATGGCGCCGTATCCGAGCCGGTTGTGCGCGCTATGGCGCAAAACACATTCGACATGACCAGCGCGCATTTGACGGTTGCCGTGTCGGGCATTGCCGGCCCGGGTGGCGGCTCTGCCGAAAAGCCTGCCGGATTGGTGCATATGGCGACCTGCCATGAGGGCGATGTCATTCATGTGAAGCATGAGTTTGGTGATATTGGCCGCACCGAAGTGCGTCTGGCGACGGTTGATGCGGCAATGGATATGCTTTTAAGCCGGTTTTAGATTATCCTTAGCCCGATAACCCACCCGCCGCGACGGGAGCTAACCGTAAATCTCAAGCGCGCGCTCTTCAAACGCGGCGACAAAACGCTCTACAACGCGGTTCATCATGGGCTGAATGATGCGCCGCAAAAGCGGCACGGCGAACTCAAACTGCAATTCGAAATGGACATCGCAGCCGGTTTCCGTATCCTCAAAAACCCATTGATTGAATAAATGCCGAAACGGCCCTTTGGCCTGATGCACGGTGACGGTGAGCGGCGACGCGCCCAGCTCAATGCGGCTGGCATAAGTCTCGCGCAACATTTTATAACCAATGGCAAGGTCGGCCAGCATCTCGCTATCGCTGCGCTGGCGCACCCGCGCCGCCGTGCAATAGGGAATGAACTGGTCATAACTATCGACATCGGTAATCAGGTCGAACATTTGCTGCGCCGTGAACGGGCTTTGGCGCGTCAATTTAATCGCCTGCATGTCAGGCCTTTTGCTGTTTGGCCAAGCGGGCCGCTTTCAGCTTTTCAAAATCCGCATCGGCATGATGCGATGAGCGCGTCAGTGGCGTGGCCGACACCATTAAGAAGCCTTTGGCGCGGGCCTGCGTCGCCAGCCCGTCAAATTCTTCCGGTGTCCAAAACTTATCAATCGGCGCGTGTTTGCGGGTCGGCTGCAAATATTGGCCAATGGTTATGAAATCAATATCCGCCGAGCGCATATCATCCATCACTTGCATGACTTCTTCGCGCGCCTCGCCCAACCCGACCATAATGCCGGATTTGGTGAAAATCTCAGGGTCAAGCTGCTTCACGCGCTGCAAGAGATTCAGCGAATGAAAATAGCGCGCGCCCGGGCGAATGGTCAGGTAAAGGCGCGGCACGGTTTCCAAATTATGGTTGAACACATCCGGCTTGGCGGCGACGACAATTTCCAGCGCGCCCTCTTTGCGTAAAAAATCCGGCGTCAGAATTTCCACCGTGGTTTGCGGCGAGACGGCCCGAATGGCGTTAATCGTATCGGCAAAATGCTGCGCGCCGCCATCATCAAGGTCGTCGCGGTCAACACTGGTAATCACCACATGACGCAGCCCCAGCTTGGCGACAGCATCTGCCACATGGGCAGGCTCTTGGCCATCAAGCGGCAGCGGCACACCGGTCGCCACATTGCAAAAAGCACAAGCGCGGGTGCAGGTCTCGCCCATAATCATGAAGGTGGCGTGTTTCTGCTCCCAGCACTCGCCAATATTCGGACACGCCGCTTCCTCGCAAACAGTGACCAGATTATGCTCTTTCACAATGGCGCGGGTCTCGGCATAGGCGGCCGAGCCGGGCGCTTTGGCGCGTATCCAGCTTGGCTTGCGCAGCACCGCACTTTCCGGCCTGTTTTGCTTTTCAGGATGGCGCGGTTTTTGCGGCTTTTCAGGCTCGCCCGACAAATTGTCAATCACAATGGTCATGCGCTTTATATAAGCGCATTTGCCGTGTATTTATAGAGACATTGTGAAGCGTCGCCCGGCCGGATTAATTTAGGCGGGGATCGGTTTTGAAGATAATCGTCTCGTCGCGCCCGACCAGACCAAGCACCAAGCGCGCACGCTCATCGAGAAAATCAAGGTCGAGATTATCATTGCCCAACAGATTCACTTGCTGGCGCAACCCCGCATTATGGGTTTTAAGCGCGTCCAGTTCTTCTTGCAAAAAGGCTTTTTCGGTTTGCAAATGACGCCAACCGCGCCAGCCGCGCTCGCCTTGCAAAGCCTGCATGGTCAATCCGGCAATCGCCAACATCAATACAAAGCTCGGCACGAGGCGGCGCAGGCGCAGCGGTTCT
>VMHT01044199.1_pt1 | contig 30288 bp, 36 predicted proteins | sample 4693611 | NCBI WGS metagenome assembly VMHT01 (sample SAMN12280063, study PRJNA550983) | marine metagenome | isolation source: seawater sampled from same location over 5 years 0.02-0.2 micron viral filtrate | place: USA: collected off the coast of southern California halfway between the port... ... | reverse complement strand
TTCTTTAAAAATGTTCCACAAGCCTGGGTGTCTTATTGGGAGTAGAACGAGGCGTTTTTGTGCTGGATCAATTAAAAAATTTGGCATGTTTTGTGAGAGTGGTAACACGTAGTCAATGGTATTAAATAGACTCAGAATTTAGTTTTGCTGGATTCCTGTTCTCCGGAATGTTCCTATAAAACCCTTAAGTTTTTAATGTGTAATGTCGGATTGTTCAAAAGAGGAATGGATATATGGGCTTTGGTTTGTAGTGTCTGGGACAATGTTGTCACTGTCTGCATTGGTTTCATTACTTGTCGTTGGTCCTTTGACATTTAAGCGATGATTTCTGTATTGCCTCATGTAATGTCTCTGGCAAAGCTGTTTCGCAAAAACTTTCTCATTGCACTCGGTACACGTTCGGAAAGTGTAATGATAAAAACACTTTTGGTCCATGTACGCGGGTTTAGAACATTCTTGACAAGTGATGGTTTGGGGGAATGCGTGTTTACGGTAGTGGTGAGCACATACCTGTTTACAATAAGAGGGGCGATTGCACTCGGGCCACGCGCAGCTAACATTAATTTGCCTATAATGTGTTCTGCATAACGTTAATGTAAAAACTGGGCGTAAACAATTGGGCCAAGTGCAATGGTATGTTTGTCTTTTGAGAAGTTGCCAACATTCACGACATAGGTTTTGTTTATAGGGTTCTAGATTACAGCATTGTTTGTTTAAATTCATAATTAAATATATTTTGATTTAGTTAAATACTATTTACTCCGAAACCTCCTGGACTTCCTCTTTGCTTGATGGGAACTGGTAGTTCATCTGGAGCTCAACGCACACCTTGTACATGCCATCGGTACCGTCGGGATGTGTGTCCACATAGTGAGCGGTGGGCTTACTAGTGAACTTTGCGCGAACATCGTTGAGATTGGTGAACGGCATGGCAGAGAGAACATGCTGCTTGAGGTCGCCAATCACACGGTCGAAAATATGAGCAGGGACCTGCACGTATTTGCCGTTGAAGCGAGCCTCAGAATCGATGTTGATTCCGAGTTGTTCCCAATTCTGACGAATGACATTTAGCACGACATGATCGGTACTGACAAGGTAGTACTGCTCACCAGGGAAGGCAACAACACCGTCGTAAAGATTCTCAGAGGAGCAATTTCCATACTGCTCAATGTAGCGGTCAGAGGCAATCTCATTGGGCTCGTACACGTTCAGCTCAGAGCGAGACTTTTCGTATGGCATGACAGCCAGAAGATTGCGGTAGCCATCGGCATCTCTTGCGGTGGCTTCAGTGCCAAAGTCGGTTCTGGCAGGAGTGTGAAGCCATCCCTCGTTGTTCTTAATGCTAGGCTCTTTCTCAGAGGCATTGAACAGGTTGAGGGCAAAAGTGACGGGCTCAGAGCAATCAGAGTAGATGGACTTGACGGTAATCGACGTCAGGATACCTTTAGACACATCCTGCTCACCAGAAGCCTGGAAAACATTGGATGCATTGGCAAGCTGCACGATCACGCCATGCTCAAGCTGCTGGGCAGTAGCGTTGGACTCGAAGACCACACGAGTGGTAAACGTGTCGTTTGGCGAATCTTGCTGCACAGATGGTGAGGCAGTAGTAAGCGGGGCAAGCTCTTCGGACTCGCCACTCGGGGCGGACATCGACGTAGATACAGGACGCTGGATCTTAGACATGTTTTTTGCTGTCTAAATTTTGGGCCCTTATATAAGTGACAAAAGTTAATTCGTGCAGTAGCGCTTAAGCGAAGAATATGTGGGGTTTATTTAACGGCATGTGGAATTTGTAAAAATGAAATCTCACAAAACACTACATTCAGCATTGGCAAATGTCAAAACATCAGAGATTGTAATAGCTCAAGATATATCTGCATCTGGCCAGAAAATTTTCCTAAAAGGGGCGCAAGCAGATCTCGGGTCGTGCTACGATCAACTCGAGAAGAAACACTGGTACGAATGTTTAATGGACAACAGACCATCCAGAATATTCCTAGATGTCGAATCCTTAAACCATGTTGACATTGAACAAATCGTTGGCCTGTGCAAGCAAGCAATCCAATTGAAATTTGGAATACAGGCCGACATGGCCATCATTGACTCATGCTCCGATAAAAAATTTTCGTGGCATGTATTATGCACCAACTTGTACCTAAAAAATGTATTTCATGTCGGGGCTTTTGTTCGCCGACTTGTATTGTCAATGACAGGTCATCCATATCGCGATGCCATTGATACAGCAGTGTATACGAAAAACAGAATGTTTCGAATCGTAGGGTCGAGTAAATTTAGTTCGAATCGTATATTGAAACATCCGTCGTGTTCATGGACACAATTATTGGTGCAGTCTGTTGGTGCCGAGTATCAGGAATGCAATGAGATCGACGAGTCATCACCATCGTCCACATCGCTTCACCCAGACAAAATGTTTCATCAGGAAAGAGGTGTATGGAAGAGACGCGGTCATCAGCGCGCTGCATCGTCATCAGCCCACGAAAACTGCCCAATGCTCAACCCAATTTTAGATTGGCTCGATAGACACCGAAGTGCTCAGACATGTAGACACAATTGCAGTTTTACAATGAATGGACACTATTTCGTATCGACACGTTCCAAAAAATGTTGCATAGCAAAGCGAGAGCACAGAGGCAATAATATATGGTTTGACATAGATACAAATCAGCAAACAGTTTATCAGCGGTGTTACGACCAGGACTGCTCTGGACAGGCTTTCCAAGTGGCAGTACCTCAGGAACAATGGTCGACGTGGAACAGAACATGGCGTCAACTTATACACGCACCGAGGAACGAAAACACCCTATTTAACATGTCCCAATAAAACAAAATGCCAATCACTGTTGAGAAATCCATTAATGTTCAGCTCAATGAATCTTCCGAGCAGCTCCTTACCACCATTGTCTCGCGTCTGGAACAGCAAGAAGAGCTTGTCAAATCTGTCCACATACTGCCCAACTTTTCTGTGGATGAAGATACAACTCTTAAAATGGGAGCAGGGCCAATTGCTCAGGGAATTGTTGTTTGTGTCGGAAAGTCCTACAAACTAGGACCACAAGATATGGCATGGTTCCATCCCGCCATTGCACGAGGAAGATCGGTCTTCGCCATCTCACAACCTCTCAGCAAAGATAAACTCAATTTGGTCAAACTCACCTCTACTAACTCGTCTGTAGGAGAATACACCATCTCGCGACCAGACGAGTTTGGCTGCGAGCAAATTGAGCACAGGCTTGTTGTGGATACTTCTGAAGAAGAAATGCTCCTTCCCCTTTACAAAAAGTGGATCCAACAGGGCCTGACCGCCGAAAGTGTCCAAAAGCAGTGGAAGAGAATGAAATTCGGAGATATTTTTTCTATTGTTGCAAAGACCAACATGTTGCGCATGGAAATTGCCCAAAAGATAGCCCCTGAGTGCGTCTCGCTGTCATCGGACACTGTCAACGACGTTTTGTCAGACATTGAAAATATTTACTTTACCAACAATGTTGTGCGCCCAAATGCAAGTGGAGAGCTTCTTGTGAAATTCTCAGCTCTTGGCGGATACCGCTCGTACATCACAGAGTCGAAGCAAAAGTTTTTCCCGGCCACACTCGGCTCATCTAAACAATACTACTCTTGGGACAACATGAACCAGCAAAACTGCTCGCGCATTCAACAATCATGTTCTTGGAGCGGTAAGCTTAATTTCAACACACAAGTTATGACCGGACCTGCCGTGCCAGCCAAATCTCTTAGAGCCGTGGAAGACGAATTCGGACTTACCCACCAAGATACACTAGCTATGCGCCTGTCCAACTTCTCAGGATCAGACAGCTTTGTCGACAGAATCAATCCCAAAGATGTGTACCAACTCGAGCCCTCCGCAACCCACATGAAAAACGCAAATGACTTTATCACTGCACCCATCAGGATGGATCATGCAGTCATGCAAAAACTCATGGACAACATCGAAACCATTCAGAAGAAACATCCAGAATTTCAACTATTCAACCCGCAATTCGTTAGCGGAAATAGATTCAAAATTCCTAGAGAAGTATACAAACTCATTGCATAACTCATCAAAAATAAATTAACCTTTATTGTTTATTAATCTTTATTGTTTATTAATCTTTATTGTTTATTGACTATGGTATGGTCGACTCCAATCATGTTCATGGTAATTTCTTGCACGATTCATAAGCGCTCGACATACGAATGTTTGCTCGCGATGCAACCTATCATACGTCTTATCTAAATGCGAGCGTTTAGACGCAAGACAATCCGACAAATTCATGCGCAAAGACACCAGGCGTGCAAACAATTCCATGTAACAAGAGTTCTCTACCAACTGTTTCAACGGCATCCTAGTGAAACCATTGCTCAGGATAGTCTGCGATTCCTTAATATGACCGTATACCTCCGACGAAATGTGGACTAAACCAGATACCTCGGGTATGTGGAGCCACTGAGTACCGTCTTCGCTATCAAAATTAAAACCTACGGCTGTCTCAGTAACAGTCTTCACAGGCTCCGCTGAAGTCAATGTATTTATCTTTTGGGACGAAAACGCAGATACCATCATCAAAAACTTATAACCAAGATCCGATTTCATTTTTTCGGATAATTTCTGCCGCTCTCTTAAACTCTCAATATTGTTCGAATTGTCAGATATCATTTGCGCGCGGTCCTGCATAGCCTCTACGCGCTGATCTTCCGACAAATCATGGTCTAAAACGCGCACAGAGGTCTCATTCGTTTCTAATCCCTCAGAAGGCATAAACTTGACTTGATGAGTGTCCCAATTGTTCATTTCAAAAACATAAACAATCCTTTATAGTACTAATCCACATGTTCTGCACGTTGCATAATTGCTGATGGCAAACGCATTTTTGTGTACAGAACATCCCGCTGGTGTTCCACCCATTTAAAGTAAAACATCATGACCACCACAATAATAGACAACAAAAACCAATGCAAGTTTGCCAACAACCAATCGGCCACACCCTCACAGCGCCCATGGCCACAAGGATACCAATCATTCAAAATATCATAAATTGCCGCAGAACGTGGATTCTCAGATATTATATGAGACGCCTTCTCACACAAATTAAACGTCCCCAATTGAGACTTGGTAATCGGATCTGAACATACGTCAGAATTCAAATAAGTCAATGCCTCGTCATGCTTTCGGCGATGATCCACCAAATACCGATTGTAATTGCGAACCTGCAAAATTGAACAAATTATACACAAGGTAAAGATGCCGTACTTCACAATCATTTATTCCATAGTTTAATCCGTTTATAGTCTTGTCTTGTCTTGACCCGAAACAATATTTGAATCCATTTCAGTATTGGCGAAGATTTTATACACAGCAAACATATAATGACACCCATCGTTACCAAGGTCGATCGAACGCGCAACTGAACCATAACAATCCTAATATCACATACTATATATACCAGAATCCATCTCGCGAAGAGAAATGCAAAGATATGTGCAATCCATATAGGAATTGGATGACAAGAGGAGAGTGAATCCTGATCCGCCAGAACAAAAAAACACAAGTATTTAGCCATTCGAACAAACAGTAATGAGGACCTTCATATTTCTTTTGGCATCGTTCATCATATGCATGGCCTGTCCAGATACTCATACTGCAATTGAGTGCTTCTATGAGAAAGCAGACATGAACAATGATGGCCAAATAACCAAAAGCGAATTGTCAAATGCCATTTACTCAAGGCTTTCATGGATCGAAAGAACCGCATTCAAAATGTTTGGAGGACTTGATAAAATTATACACGACTGCGATCAGAACAAAGATGGAATACTCACCAAACACGAAGCTCTACTCATGTCTCACACATGTATGAATTCATGCTTCAAAAAAACAAAGACAATGCAATTATTCAAGTGTTCTATTTAAATTACCAGGGCTTGTTTACACATGCCCGATATATTCTCAGGACTTGTCATTGGGGTTTTGCAATCTGCAATTGGTCACCCTTTTGACACTGCCAAAACTCTTTTGCAAAATGGTCAAAACATTAAAACACTCACACCTCTACAATTGTACAGAGGAGCCATCTATCCCACAATTGCTTCCATCGCATACAACGGTATCGCATTCCAAGTGTTTGATTGTGCATATGACAAACATCAAAATCCTTTCATTGCAGGGGCCCTCTCAGGAATAGCAGTTGGCCCCGTAGATTTTGCATTCAATGTTGGTAAAATACGAAAACAAACATTAACAAACATACCAATACATACCAAAGGCTTCGTAGCATCCTATACACGTAATATTATTGCGTCTACATTGTATTTTGGAGTATACTTTAATACAACGGATCATGTAGGCTCCCTCGCTGCTGGCGCTTGTGCAGGACTCGCAAATTGGACTGCAACATATCCTTTGGATGTTATTTCGACACGACAGGTTGCACAAGGCCTCTGCTTCAGGGACGCATGCTACGGAAGTTTATGGAACGGATACGCTGCTTGCGCACTACGGGCAGTATTGGTCAATTCTGCAACATTCTATTGTTACGAATGGTTGAAAAAGGAACTATAAATACACGGATTACATGAAATATATATATGCGCTGCTTTGTCCTTTTGCTCGCACTGTTGCCAGTTTCGCTGTCATTTAACATGGCCAAAATGCCACAACCTCCATGTGGGATTCCAAAAGAAGACTTTTATGCGCCCGAAATGATAGAAGTGTCACGTCAATGTTGGTCTAGCGATTACGTACCATGTGCAACAGAATGCAGACACGTCAGAACTCTACTAAAACATTTTTGGAATTCAGAACCAAAATGCAAGGCTATTAAAGAATTGGGAAACAAGATCCCACACTATAAACTCCATGATAAAATAAGAAGCAAGCAGGCTACTTTTCCAAACAGAATAGACTGTGGTAAGGACAATGGTAGTTGGAAAAATCCATCGGGAGAGCTCATTGCCACTCGTCATACAATTGTACTGACAAATTAAAAATTATTTTATTTCGTTAATTACCTCTTTGTACTGATGCTACAAACACTATAATAACTAATGCCGCCTTTGCTATCAAAGAACAAAAAATATATGCTGCCTCAAATCGAATTGCAAAATATAAATCATCCTTCTCTTTGGACCGAAGACGATTCCTGCACTTGTCACTTGTATAATAAAAGAACTGCAACAAATTTACCATTGGAAATGTTAAGAAACAAGCAAATATAACCACGTTCAAAATAGTGACAAAACCAAACAATTGCTCCATCAAGTCTGCCGAAGCATTCGCCTCGTCCAACCATGGCTCAATAGTCAGCGCATATATATCCCAAAGCTGCCAAAACTGAAATGCAAACACAACACCTGATACAATCCAGGCCCACGCACGAATAGCCCATGCCTCAGGCGCAATATACTCAATAAGACCGCCAAAAACATTGACGCAACACATAAGCAATGCATTTGCCAACAAAAGATACAGATCTGTCACGCGAGTCAGTGCCAAGACAATCACAAACATAATTGACGCCGTGATTGAATACTCAGCATATCTCAACGGCTGCACATTCATTGTGAGCCACTCCTCATAGTCTTTGCGAACTATGAACGCAACCAGTGAATGAGACAATGCTGTCAATACACAAAACGCAAATATCAATGTCCACATCTGCCATTCGTTCTCGACCAAATAAGTTGTCTTGAAGGGTGGCATCAGAGTATCAGGAGAACCAGACTCCTCAGAAATTACCTGATAACCATAGTCTTCCACCAAATCACTCTTGTAATCCTCGCCAAAACTATCACGGATGCACGAAAACCAATCAAAGACATCATCATATGTCTTTACGCCGCATTGAGTAGAATTAAACGGAAACGGAATAGGAGTGGGGACGACTGGCAAATTTCGAGTCACAACCACCTGAAATGGACTATTGCCCTGGAGACCAACTGCAATCGTCATTATTGCCAATATCGAATGCAAAATCGCCGCGGACACATTCAAGCGAAAAAGACTGTCAAAGCCGTTTGAAGAACCACAAACACCCTTTCCACAACAAGATAGTCTCTCGGGATCCTGATCAGCATTTGCGTCAAATGATCTTGATAGTTCTTTGGATGGTACGGGTTCATAGTTCAGTCGATTCATTTTTATTTCAACCCATCCGTACTTATACAAGACTTTTGCTAAACGAGAACAGACTTTTGCTAAACGAGAACGGACTTTTGATAAACGGGCACCATTATATTTTACCGTATATAACATAATACCTTCACAATGATGAGTCATTCCAGCAAAGCATCTTTTCATACACATGTGGTACGACCACATAACCTTAACACGTTATGTCAACGAGCTGCAAGTGGCGAAACATTGGAAACTATTCTAAGAGACGCAGACCCATTCAAGGACAACCCAGGAGCCCTTATTCGAATTGCAATGGCAGTCTCTACAGATAAAAAGGCCTCATCGGCGAACTATGACTCTCATGAATATAGTAGTGACGAAGCAGCAGACCCTGATTTTGAAGAAATGCTTGACGACCTTTTTAATAGCAAAGCCGTCATTTTTGATTTGATTTGGAAACACGCATCACCACGAGTACAAAGGATTCAACGATTTATCAAAGATCTATTCTTTTTGCAAATTGACAAATGGCAATTGGCACAGGTTGATTACAAATATGAACACTCAATGATTGTACCTTTGAGACGTGCAGGTCTACTCAATTACCCAGAAAGTAAACCATTTATCATGCAAGCAAACGCTTACATACACAAAAAGGCGGTACAGCAGCCCGATGGAAATACAATACTTGAATACAGCGAAATACTGGAAATAATGCACCCATGGCGAGTCATTCATTTAAAACATTTATTAGAGGATAAACAGCAAGACGTTCAGAATCTAATTTGCGATGACAGAGAACTTTTATTAACGTTTGCCTATTTTGACAGAGATGTCCTAGAACATGCTTCTGATCGCCTTTGTTCAGACAAAAATTTCGTTGTAGAATGTGTAGCAAACTATGGCTATATTGAACTCAGCCATTTATACCAAAGAGATGGTTCTTTTGACTTGCTCAACGACCCTGATGTCGTCAAAGCTGCTATACTTGGCCCAGAGCGTTTGGAGAATTTTGCACGGCGAAAAAACGATAACTGTGAGGCGAACGCCGCGGGCATACATAATCATTCTATCTTTGGAAAACAAATAGGTTATCTTAATGCAATGACCTATGTCGGAGAAAAAGCTCGGCTAAATGCTGATTTAATATTCGAATTAATACACGAACTGGCAGAACGTGATTATGGAGAACGCACCCTGCAGCATTTTTGGAGTTACAAAGTTAAGAATTTCTACTCGATGTCACCAAAGTACCAGAACTACAACGTATTCATGAAGGCTATGGCGCGCTTGCGAAACGAACGAAGACACGTTTACAAAATGACGAATATTCCTGATGATATTCAAAGGTATCTGGTGGATTCTCATTGGCCAAAGGATAACACCAATACTATATTGGCGTTGTTCACATATGATGAACTGAGGCATTTGTTTAGGAATCAATACCGATACCGGTTCCCCGAAGTTGCCAGAAGTATAAGACGAAAAGTAAGGAGAAGGCGTCAACATAAGTAAGACATATATAAATTTTGTATAAATCTTCAGAATACAGCAGTAAAAAATGTTTCGCTTTGTCGTTGTTTCTCTCTTTGTAATTGGCACCAACGCGGCGCAACAGTACTGGAACCAAGACAATCCTGGATATCAAATATGTACGCAGGATATGGGATTTGCAAAGATGTGGCCTCCGCTACAACCAGACGGACTTGGAAGACCAGGTGACGACGCAGATGACAAATACCGAATCACATTTGATCCGCCACTTTTGCAAAGCGAACTTGACGAAGATAATTATGGAGAGGGGCTATTCGCGGCAAACACGGAATACACCATTACTCTTTCACATGAAGACGGCACTGTGTTTGGTGGATTTGCTATATTACCGAAGCTAAATTCGGTTGTGCAGGGCAGAACCACTTTTTCAAATGTTGGATCTAATTTTTCGGATCCATCAACAGGGGCACAAGTTCTTGACTTTGGTTGTGGAGATGCTCCCCACGGTATTGGCCATACAAATGGTGCTGTTGTCAGAACATCGGTTTCCGCAAAGTGGACATCACCGGCTACCTCTGAACCAGGCGATTTTATTTCTCTGAGGAAAAAAGTCAAAGACTCGGCGTCTCTTCAGACGGGCAAGTATTACGAGACATTTTACCTACTTTTTGGATCTCACATGACTTGTTCAGTGTATCCTCATTTAGAGGATGATTGGTGCACAGATGGGACTGTTTTGGATCCGGATGCTCTTTGCGATGCATTTTACAAATGCGACGAGACTATTGATTTCGGCGATGCTACGTCCAACTGTTGCAAGACACCAACCTCTGAACCGGCGCCTGCTCCACAAACAGATTCACCATCGGATCCAGGTTCAGGCGGCAAAGATACGACCCCATCTGAAACTGACGCTGGGCAAGATGAATCTTCTGCAGGAGCGATGACGCACACGCCCGTCTTTGTGGCTGCAGCAGCACTTTTTATGGTGTTTAGTCTATTCTGAGCACGACTTCACTAATTATTCCGTTACACATTTACCAAAACATATATTAACTTAAAAATATATAGTAAGAATATAAACCCATTTTAATTAACTAAAGAAACGTAAGTTTTTCTTCTGGTATTTTTTGTTTTTTGTTTGCGGTATCTTTATTGGATGAATCATAGGGCATGAGTAGGTGCCAAGTAGATGTTTTTGGAACAGTAGCCGCGAATGCAGCCGATGTTGCCATGAAAGAATGCCACAGCCCGTGCAATCCTAGATCATCCGAGCGATAACACGCATAGCCTGCAACTCCAAATATAGCCGTGGCCAAGACATCTTTAAGGAATAGTTTTTCGTAGTTGACGAATAGCACGAATCCAATAACACCGGCTACTATGTAAAATGCAATTTCGGTTTGCCAGACCCATGTAGCTGCAACCATGAGTGCTGCGATGACAATGGCGGCGAGTCCGTGTTCAATAACTGGCCTAGCGCCTATGTATAGTATGGCTGTTCTAGACAACCATCCATCTGGCAGTCTCCAATCGTTTTTGCCCGAATGCCATTGTGTGGAGAAGTAGAACACTATGATGCATATGGCTGTAATGTCGAATTGTTTCACTTCGATGAGAGTATACAAGGCTGTTATGATAAGAGTCATGTGTGTATATTGCCTGAGGAATGGTTGCAAGTTTTCGGAGTCATATAGTAATTGAAGAGCACAAAGACAATTTGACACAAGAAAAATGGCAGGCCAAATGTAAATGCCTTTTTTATTCATTTCATAGAATTCGTTTAACATATATATAATGCATTTCTAATTACTTTTTTGTTCGGGATCTTACTTTTTTGTTCGGGATCTTCGCGCTGCCAGCTCGAATCTTTTTAGCGCTGCCAGTTCGACTTCTTTATCGCGCGCTGCCAGCGCGAGTTTTTTATCGCGATAATCCTTGTCATCTCTTGTCAAATATTCATCGCTCTCGTGTCGGAGCTCGCGCTGGAGCTCATCACGAATGCGCTGATCACGACGAAGCTGAGACATTTCGGCTTCGTCCACGAATTTAATTCTAGTTCCCTTCTCAAATGCACCAAGTGTGCCTTGACCAATGCTAGATCTGTCAATATAAATCTCGGTGTTTTTTGGGAGAACGACATCATATTCATTATCCGTTTGGACTGAATTTTCCCCCATAATTCTTTGCATCTGACTCGCCAATGTCGGATTCATGATTCTAGCCATTTGGAATGCCATTTCACCAATATGCAGTGTATGGTCGATATCGAATGATTCAAAAAGAACCTCCTGTAATGAACAATCAAAGAAGGCTTTTTCTCCTATAGATATCAGCGTCTTAGGGAACAGCACTTTATGAACCCCAGATATTGTTTCGAAAGCAGAAGTTTCAATATATTTGAGTGTTGTAGGAAGCAATAGTGTCCCTCTTTCAAATCTTATGCCATTTTCGAAGGTGTGTGGTCTGATCCGTGTTACTTGTGTGTCTTCTAAATTCATTTTGGAGATATTACCTCCATAGAAAGCATAAGCCCCAATATACTTGAGGGATTTAGGAAACACAACCTCCTTAATGTTATGGCAATCCATAAAAGCTTTTTCGCCGATAGTGTCAACTCCTTCATGGATAATGACTTTCTTAATTTTCATGTTAGATATGTATTCGCCGGAGTTTACGTTGGAATTTATTTCAATAGTTTCGGCGCCTAAAGCCTGTATTGCAGCGGCTTCTCCGTCCATCCATTCTTTCATGTTGAACCCCCTAGTTACAAGTCTTTCTTTGGGCAAATTGTCTTTGAAGCCCAATCTGACACAACATTGCTTGCAAACCAAGTGACCACAAGGAAATTTTTCTAGTTCTGGTAGATCTTCCTCCATACATATACAACACGACAACTCTTCGTCTGTGTTATCAGTGTCTTCTGCGCCTTTGGACTCGCCCCCAGTATTTGCAAATACACCTTTTTGTTTTGTGGTGTAAATAGTTGTTGTTGAGTTGGCTTTTTTCCTGCAAATCGGGCATTTTACAGGCCTTTTGGAAATCATGTCCTCAGCGGGTAGAAACTGCTTAAACATGTTTGGTAAATTGGTATATATTGTGATGTTTAAATACGACCCATCGACAAAGCGGGGTATTTAAGTCGAGTCTGTAAATCCGATGGATATACTTCCAGCATTAGATTTCGAAGCTGTTGCCGATAATACAGGGCTTGACGGTGATGATGATCCAGGCGAGTTCGTACCCTGTCACTTTTCGGACGACGAAGAGGAGGCGCACGATGTTGGTTGTAAGTGCGCATTGTGTCAGTATGGTGATGGTGGTTCAGGTGAGGCACATTCAGTGATTCAGCGAATGCAAGAGATTGATTCGCAAATGGTGGGTAAAGTAAGGGATGATGAGATTTATTCGTTGCAAGCGGATTTGTACAGGACACATGTCAAGGAGCCTCTTGAGCGGCAGGGTATTGAGGCGCCAAACGTAACTGCGGAAACGTGCAAGGCGCATTTCTCAAAGCATCGCATGAACATGAAACGCATGGTCGGTTCTGAAATATCATTTGTCAACGCGATGCAAAAACATGTCCGTCGTGAGAATATTTTATCACGGAATAATGTGACCGGCAGAACCAAAGTAGATAATGGAGCTATCAAACAGTGGATTGCTCTATCAAAACACAAGTTAGATTTGATAAAATATTATAAGGGACCTTTGAGTAAGGAGGCGGCGGCAAAGACGCAGAGTATCAAGCCATATAGTTTTTCATAAATCCAAATTAAAAAAAAAATTCATTTTGGTTGTTCGTGCAACAACGACAGTATGACAGTATAAATAGGGTTCGAATTCTGTAAATACGATGGCTTCGATTGCTTCCCTGACTGGCACCCCGACTCTTGGAAATGTCAATTCCAAGCCACCCTTCTCCTTCAAGTCTTCGTCTTCTGTTCGTGGCGATTATGGTAGTAAACCCGGTGTTTCGGCTCTTCAAAATCCAACTCTTCATAACAAGGTTCCGGAGCAAATGGTAAATGCCACAGCACGAGCACCTCTGTTTGTCCGTCCTTTTACATTAGGCTATGAGAAACATTACTCTGAGGGCGACATACTTTTTGTCAAGCGTGGCGAGCACAGCAATATGAACGTCGTTGCAAATCTGCCAGTGCTTAACTCCTTGCTACGTAAAACGGACGAAAATGGTGAACTCGAGATTAAATCTGTTCAGGATTTTCTAAAGAAATGGAACTACTATGGAATTTTCAACAACGATATGGACACTGGTTCAAAATGGCAGAGACTTTTAAATATTAATGTGAGGGGTCGATCCCGTGTTGCCCGTCTTTGGGAGCCCAAAGACGGACACTTGCGAAAAGGCGATCAGGTCTTCATATCACTTGTCAAGAAGAAATCGCCCGACGTCACATCTGGCATCACTATGCAAAATCCAAATGGTATTAGAGAACCAATGGATGGTGGTTTAGAATATTACGAGGCTGTGCCAACAATGGATTGCTGTGACGAATTTAAGCAGGCAGAACTATCTATTCCAATTGGAATAGTGTCTCAAGTAACTCAGAAACGACCCACCGCAAGTTCCCTTAAACAAGCTCGCTATGTCACAGAGGCCAGCAAACTTTTAGAACGGATTGAAGTGCTCATGCGTATATAAACAAAAATGCGGTATATATATCGGTTAATATTTTATTAAAATCTATGTCTGTGTCTAACTCCAAACGCCGTAGAATCAAACCCTTCGCTCGTGCCACCGCATTCGATTGCAACGTTGTGTATGATATCCGTCACTATCAACAAATCAAATTCGGAAATGTAATTAAGCCTTACTTCCCCGCAGTTGGGACTGACGAGGCCTTCAAGGTTCTCGAAGGTGAACTCTTGATGCGCAAAAAAGGCCCTGGACCGCGCCGCTACGCCGACAACCAAATGCATGTTTTTTCGTTCGCAAATGGATTAACGGCTAATAACACTTCCCTTAACGCAGGCAAAGGAGATAGTCTACCAAACAAAGCAGCCGTCCTCGATGGCCTTCGCTATGCTGGCGTTGCTGTTTCGGAATTCTCACCTGCACGCGATGTCTATCAACAGGGGTTCGTTCTCACCATGGGCGGCCTCAACACTATCTTTAACAATGGTGTAAACCGTATCTATCCTGGCGACATCATCTGCGCCGACATTCCCAATCCGGCTGACAAAGGATCCAGAAGAAACCGTGCTCTTCAAGCTGGTATTCCGCATGACAAACTCCAGTTCGTTGTGAATTCGTTCGAGCAACTTAGCGAACAAGTCGGTCCTCAACTCGCATCTCGATTCATTATGGGAACTGCTCTGTCTTATGCTGCGCCTGGCCAATCTCTAGATGTTGTCTTGCATCGCAGTAACGTGATGATTGCTCCTGGAGGGCTTAGTGATCCTGGTGTCGAGCAACCACGCGCCGTAGACGCAAGAGGAGCTTCTAAATCGAGCGGACTCATGGCGTCCGAGGGTAAGAAAAAGAAGAAGTCACGTTAAAGGTTAAAAAAAAGTTCGAACTCAATTTGACAAAAAGTTCATAATTAGTATCTAAACAAATAATTTATATTATAAAAGAGACCTTGATTTTTTTTGATAATGTCTGTGTGTAGCCTATGCAACGGAGCCTTGGGGCCAAATAATAAAGCTGTATTTCATTGTGGACATCAATTTCATTTAACATGTGTTTTTGATGTTCCCTTCTCAACCAAGTGTTCTACATGCAATCCTAGTTCGAATTTATTGCCTGATTTGGGTACGGACAGATCTGTGGCACTGGCAGCCGATGTATGTGCCAAGATTGAGCAGCATAAACTAAAGAGCAATCAGCCATTAAGTTTTGTGCAGAATCTTCATCGTATGATCACGCCGTTGACTCCAAAAGCTCGCACAATGCGCGACAATGTCAAACACAACAAGAAATTATCCATTATCCGCGACTTGGGATTCGGGCCGGATGATGCTGTGCGAGAACGCATTCCTTGGTCCGAGATAGCTTCAGTGTATAATGGAAAGGAAATCGTAGAGTTTGGATTTACTTGGTCTCACATGGTGGATATGGGCATTCTTCCGTCTCACTTGCAGGCTTTCACATGGTCTCAGCAAAAACATCAATTGCAATTGAATGCTGAGAAGATTTTACAGATGCGCATAACAATCTCTGAGTTGGCCTCTCTAAAGTACACGACACATCAGTTGGTTGAGTTTGGATTTACTTGGCCAATATTGACTCAAATGGGAGCAAACGTGAGTACTCTGAGAAATTTCAATTATGACATTGTCGACATAAAGCGCAATTGGTCCCCAACGCTATCTCAGTGGGTTTCTGCCGGTTTCTATGACAAAGACCGCGTTCAGCAAGCGGGATGGCCTATCGATGATATCCTTTGTCATTTGCCAACAATGACAGAAAGAGTATCTGGTCGATCTTTACGTCTTGCGTTTTAGGAAGAAACTAGCAATGAATGCCGCTAGACAAACAATGAAAATAGATAGATATGCTAACTCTTCTGTTTGAAAATCACCGAGTGTTGAAGTTGCATCGAATGTTGACGTGGACGGAGTAAATGTTGGTGGTGACCATGTGCTTCGAATAGGCTGAACTTTAATGGTAGACATAATAATAATCATGTTGTAATTTTATATATAATGTAGAGCAGATTTATGCTTTTGGATTTTTACGCTGTGCAGATTTTTTTCGTTGTTGTTCTAGCACCTCCATCGGTATAGGCATCTCATATTGACGCAGCCATGGCTTGTAGCAGCCATTACATATTGGCAAAGATTTTACTTTTTTATCTTGATCAATGGATGTAATGGTAGTCCAAGAATCTTTTCCTCTGAAAGTATTGCACATGAAACAGCATATGTTCGTATACAGAGTGCCTTCTTTCAAGCATTGTCCGCATGTGAAACCGTTTTCATCGTACTGAGAGCTGTGAAAAACTGTTGGATTTCCACAAGAAGGGCAAAACAGATATAGGTTTTCATAGAATTGGAAGAGGCAGCCAAGCATGTTGAATTTGACACACTCTGTTTTTGCGCAAAGTTCATTTTGCATTGTCTTTCGGTGTGTCTTCCAATCTTTTTTGGCTCTCCTTTTGCGATGCTCTTCAAGTTCAACACCTTCGAGGAATGCTTCAACGGCAATGCGTTTTCTTTTCTTGGTGTCTGTTTTCTCACACCGACGCCCGCAATAGCATTTGAGGGTTTCGTCATCAACAATTATCTTGTGATGTCCGTTGGCAAACAAGTTGTTGCACTTGGATGTTTTCTTAATGATGAATCCCTTGAATGTATTGCATGACAAGCATACGAAAACTTCGCCAACATGCGGTTCCAGTTCATCTTCTGGTTTTAGTCCGTAGCGTCGCCTTAGGGCTACACATTGAGCATCATAGAAGTGTTTTGGAAGCATGAATACGCGAATATCATGGTGGTTTTGCTGGAAAGCGGCAAACAATTCACGAATACACTCAAAGTCATTTCTGGATGAGTTCTGAACCAGTTTGCGTAGATCACTTCGATACGTATTTTGTTGGTAGTGTTCGTACATGTTTTGTAGGGCATCAATTGTCGTTTCCTTGACATTAAAGTATTTGAGCCAGTCGATTCTTACTTTTCCGCGGGGAACGCGTTGTACCATTTTGCGCAGTAGGTGTATGTATTCCATCGGAAATGCAATGTGCGGGTTGACTTGCATTTGTGTTTCGTCAATGCGGTTACATATTTGTATTACTGTTTGTGTGAATGTTTGCCTTTGTGGTCTGAAAAGATTTCCAAGTTGTTGTTTGTTGACTTGCATGAGAGTGGATTCGACATTGCCCAGCCATTCTGCGATGACGTTGGACCTAAGGACATTTGTTTGTATGGAAGCCCTGACATTATCCATGGCTGCATGTACTGTTCTTTCAAAGGTGTGCCATTTGTATGTCCTGCATAGTTCGTCGTATAGTGCTGGTATCATACCCATTGAGAAAGTCAGAAATTCTTTGATGATGTAGAATAGAAGATGCTGGTACATTGCAAAAAGCCACTCTTGCATTTGCATGCGATTGGGTTTGAGGTAGACAAATCTGCGAAGCACTTGTTTCCTGGATTTCCAGTTTAATCGTGTTTTGCAATGTTTATACATGCCGAGAAGGCTGCATAGTAGCGCTGACCGCATAAAGTGATGTACGAGGTCGTCTGTCTGGCAGTAGTTGGCAATGATTTCGCGCAGGTTTCTTATTTGACATCTTTGTGGTAGAGCTTTACACATGAGATGTACAATGGGTTTCATTTTGGGTTTGTTTTCATTCCAAAAAGAGCACTGCAATTGGTAATTGATGATGTCGGGTAAGTTTCCCTCTTGCAGTACATTTTGTGTTTTGGGTTGGTATTTATGGAATGAGGCCTTGATATGTTCTTCTTGTGCATCTTCAACAGCGCACATGAGTGGTACGTGAGCATCGTAGTAAATGTAGATACAGAACATGATATCATCCGGCAGGTCTTGTTCCATGAGGTGTATAGTAGTGTTGACGATAGTCATGAGTGAGGATACCCATGGATGTGTTTTGAGTCCAGGTGACCACTTTTTTGCGTGTTGGGAAACGGCTGACGTTTGAAGTCTATCCCAGAATGAGCCAATGAATAGCCATTCGTAGTCAGTTCCTGAAAAGTATTGTAATAGTTGTTCCTCTGGCAATTCGCCACACTCGCCATCGTCATATTCGTACGGACAGATTCGCCCGAGATTTAACTCTCGGGCGCATTCGTTAAAAAATGCATTTCTTGTCCGGGGTATTTCATGCGCCACTGTTCATAATAGCGGACGCCGTCGACTACTTTGAGTCGGTACGCATTACGTAAATGTAATACGACTGGGTCTAGTAGACCCTGAAAGATTGTATGGCTACTCAAGATACAATCTTCGAGGCAATATTCGCCTTCTTCGTCAACAATGTTCCTGTAATCTTGTAGAACTATGTTGTTTTTGACACCCATTCCGTCGGCTCTGATGTTGATGAATGCGCGTGCGATTTCGGATCTTTTGCACATGAGGCACAGACGTCCGGCGTTGGGCAGCTTTCCAGTGCGCTTGAACTCGTCCTCTTCGGTTGGTAGAAGGAACTCTCTGAGTACAAAGGCATTATCGTGAACGTGTGGTAGATGCAATCCTTGGCATTGTTCGCCCATAATGCAGGGACGTTCTTTTCCGATGGGTTCGCGCAGATATCCCTCCTCATAGGCACGGCGCACGACTTGAATGGATACACGCACATGTTCCTTGTGTTTGATTTCTTCTGGTGACAGGGTATCACAAGGCGGCTGCTGGAGCAGTGCGCGCACATACGGAAAGTCATATGGGCGAAGGTGTGAAAGGTCGGTCCGATGCCAGAAATCTTGGTTACGCTGATTAAAGAAAGTCGTCTCCGCAACCATCAATGTTTTAGTTGGCGGAGGAGCTGGTGGCTCTGTCTGGAGAATATCGGGTGGCATATCCTCTTCCATAGACTCAGACTCGGGCAAAGATGAAAAGACAACTTCACCTGCACGACGTTTTTTTGGGGGGCGTTCTTTTAACTCAAATTGATTCCAATGGTCAGACATGACTATTTAAGGTTCGCTTTTTTACTTATATAGGTGTTTCTGATCGACTTCGGGAAGTTGGATTTTTTGGGCTTCTCATTCAGCCTATATGTCCGTTACACATTCAATGGATACATGCAAGTTTTATTTGTCATCTCTGCAACATTATGGGCATGGCTTGTCGGCAGGGCTATTGTATTTGGCCTCACCACAAAAAGCCTTTTCTGGCATCCAAACATGCACGCTTCCACATGGTACAGACTCACGCCTATACCATGCAACATACCACATCAACACTTTCCTTTCATTGCCCCCATCATTGCCATCATTGCCACACCAACACTCTTCATAGAAAACAACACCATACACATCATCACTGTTCTTCGCTTGGTACTAGAACACGCATACATACCACTATGGGTTGCACACGTACACTCCAACTGCACGCTCACCGCGTGGCCATGCATTACACTCGCCATTGCAATACTAACCATCGCGCTCCTGATTCAACTCAATACCATATTCAGCCTCATAGCTATACCATTTACAGCTGCGTCTTGTGCAATACACATATGGTTCATATACATGCAACTATATATCATCCTTAAACAACCCATTGTAAGAAAAGAACAACCATACGAAGCAAGACAACCTAGAATTGTATAATTTTAATCCCAGTATATGCATTAGAACAACTACTTAAAATACCTTGCTGTGGATAAATGAATGTAATTTTCTTCCCTTTCTTCATACTATGCTTTGTACTATTACAACAACGTTGGCCAAAACATAAGATGATTCCCGCATGCTCAAATTTTGACTCGACGCTGTTCTTCACATGCAACAAACTCCAAATGCCAGAATGGTCCGACATGTACTATGAATGGACTAGTTATCGATTGGCCGACGCACTTGGTCAATGGTACTTTGACAAAAAAAATTACACGCGCAAAACACTTTTGAAAGAATATCAAAGCAAATGGGGAAACCAAACGATTGTATCGAGATACTACTCTAAAACAAAGTCAAAACAATTTGATCCTCAATTGCTTTTTGAAATTACTCAGAGTAGTTTGCCCATAGAAAACCAATCAAATCATGCTGTTCAACACATTCGACTGGGCGACACAGCTTGCATCCCATGTTGGTATACACCCAGGCGCCACAAACATTCGAAGAAAATGTATGTCTTCCCAAAGCAATACTATGAACACATATACACGCAATTCCAATATCAAAACGTGACCACCATCATCATTACTGCTTCGACCACACATGCAGACCTAGATTCAGAAAAGAGAAAGCAGAATATCAAAGATTCGGCATTACTGATCCTGACTATGAAACATTTTTGGCAACAAATGGGCTTTAAGGTTTATACCAGAATTGATTGCGGAACTCCAGACGAAGACTTCATGTTCATGATTAACGCACCAATTTTCATTCAAGGTGGCGGTGGGTATAGCCAACTTATTGCTGACATGGTACGCCGGAATAATGGCACTGTCATATATGATAAGGAATTCCTAAAAAAACTGTTACTCGAGATATAGACCTAACCCAATATATGCTTGAGATATTTCAGGCAATGGGTCATTTCCAAATGACGGGGAGTCGTCGAGCCATATAAAAGGCGGCGTTCACTTTTTGACATGCCTTACATATCAAATGGGATTGGCACTTCTCCTCAATATGTGTTTGGTTTGACATCGCGCTGGTACGAGGCACAAGAATGTGACCGTGTTGCAAAAGAGTTGACATCCATTGGAATTCAAATCAAACAGAAAAAATTTAATGGAGCTTGCTGTATATATTTTGGTGATTCGTTTGAGACCCATGTAGATAGTTTACAAAGGTCCTTTATCAAGGTGCCATTCATAAATTGAACATAAAATAGATATAAAAGAACATATATTGATTTCACATAATGTCGTCTGTTGTTTTACAGAATTCTGTAAGAGTTCGTATTTTTTTGATTTTGACTGTCTCAATTTGCATTCGTCTCATTCGGCCATTGAATTCAACATCTGTGCATAAAATGACGTCATTACTTGCATATAATTATATTTTCTATGGCATTGTTACCTTGTGCACTTTGATACCTTTGAAAACAGCTTGGATTATTGCAACTGGTAGTTTGGGGTTGGCATGTTTGTTGGGCGGTGTATGTTTATTGATGGGTCTAGTTTCAGTGAGTCGTTGTTTGAGTGGTGAGCAGGTGGGATGTGTCCAAAGTGCTCCAGCTGATGTATCCACTTTAGTTTTGGTGGGATTGACGTTGGGCCTTGATGTGATGCAGACATGGTCCTCATATTGTATTTTGCGTTTTCCATCTTTCGTGGCATCTGCAACACAACGCATTCGGGTTTTATTTTCTTGGGCCCTCCCTTTTGGATGGTTGGTCAATATAGTTTTGTGGTCGAATGAGACGGCTTTGTTTTGGCCTCTCCCGCGATTATTCATAGACCCAAGTTTGATTTTTCTATCAAGTACGAAGGATAAGATCGTGTTGTGTGTGTTGATGGCACTGGGACTTGTTTGCGATTGTATTTCGTTATTGCAAATTGAATTGGAACTTGCTAGGTGGGGATTATTTGCAACGATTGGTTTAACAGTGGCGGGGTTACTTATGATTTTGGCCTCAGGCGCGAAGACTAAAAATGTAAAGGCAGTACCTGTAGCGAAATCTGTCAAAGTGCTAGATGTCGAGAAAACAGATACTTCGGGACGTCTCCGTAACCGCAAAAAATCCCAAGAGAATCAAATTGCATTTTGAGTATATAGTAAAACATTGACGAATGAACATGTCCGACGCCCCACCAATGGATAGTGATCTTGATGATCTGCCTGAGCCCAATTCAGGTAGCAATCGGCAGTACCCGAATACGCCTATGCCAAGTCATTTTGACGACGATGTATCTGATGTCGGTTCTGAGGAGTCCTCGGGGTCTGGTATTTGGAGCACGTCGCTAAAAGTATTGTTCATTGCAATTGCAATTGCTCACTTGTGGACTGTGTGGACTATGCGTACCGACATGAATATTTTGATGCAATTTCTGAGAGAAATTACTCAGCAAAATAAACACATCACAGATTTGTTGCACAACCAACACCAAGTCAAATGGCAAATAGTTCCGACACAATTATAAAATCCAAACTTTTACAATTTTGGACTATATAGCCAACTTTATCATAGGATAAATGGTTAGCCGACGTTCAAAGAGAAAACGCGACCCAGCACGCCCCAAACGAGCAATGACACCGTTCTTGTACTATGCTTGCGAGCAGCGAATTTTGCTGAAGGCTCGCGGCGACAAGATGACTCTTCCTGAGCAATCTAAGCACATAGCAGAGCTATGGAGGTCAGTGACAGACAAGTCCGTGTACATTGAGAAGGCTAAAGAAGACCGAGCTCGCTACGATGACGAAATGAGTCGCTATGAGCCACCAAAGAAGGTCAAACGTCCCCGTTCATCCTATGCGTTTTTCATGAAGGATAGGCGCGAAGAACTTTCGGAAGAGCATCCTGACAAGAATCCACGCCAGCTCATGGCAGTCATTGCCGCCGCTTGGAGGAATGTGACCGAACAAGGCAAGGCAAAGTACACCAAAATGGCAGAGGAGGACAAAGCTCGTTATGCTCAAGAAAAATCAGAAGAGAATACTGAGTAAACTATATAACTAAAGATAATCATTTCATAAATGTTTTTACGAAAATATTTAGCATGTGTAGAAGCTGTATTTCCTTGGATGTTTTGTTGTGTCATCGGATGGTGGATGGACCGTCTATTTGTTGAGTTTGGGCACAGGACAACGGACTCATCAACATGCATACATAGCGATTTGCAATACGTACACTGGCACCAAGCCATCACGATCACTGCATGCATTGCACAAAGTGTTTACTCGGTCACTGCTCGCAAACGTCAATTCAAGCGTGAATTAATGCTTATTGGAGTTGTAGAGCATCAACCATGTCTAATACATCTATACTTTGTTCAAACTATATTGTGTGTTGCTTGGGCATCGATACTATGTTGCCTCATTGATGTATCTCCATGGCTATGCTTAGAAAATATTCTACAATACAGAGCGTCTATATCGGCGACGGCCCTTCTGGTTATATTATGCGGGTTGGTATTAGAAAGAAAATTGTGGTCTAGCACACTTACTAGAGCGGTACGATTAGACTCAAAATCAATAGACATTTAAACATTAACCTCTAATCTTCAATGGTCTAGATATTCTATGTATGCGTTTAAACTCATCAAAAAAGGTGCCTGCAATCTCTGGATCATCAAATTGAACACAATTTTCTATATTTGTAACGGCACTCTCTGTCACATTAAATGAGCCGTTCATGACCCAAAGTGGTTCGCGAGCTTCGTTCATGCCAAGTAGGAATTTGTGATGCATCAATGACTTGAACCGGCCACGACCCTCGCCTACTACGCGTATGACACCGCCGGCAAAACACCCACACAATTTTGCATACGCCTGTTGATTCTTGCGTCTTTTTGTCAACTTGTCCGCCGTTGTGATGATCGTCACACCCTTTAGATGTTCCGCCATAGCTTTAAGTATCTTTTTGTTGGATAGCCATGCAACACAACCGACAACATAGGCTGTGTCTTCTCTTTTGATGGCTCTTACAATAGCATTTTGGATGCCACGACCATCGAATATGACAGACACTTTGCGTTTGCCGCGCTGATGGACCTTCTGGCGCTTGCGAGATTCCTCCACAATCTGCTTGTTGAGATCGCGGGATCGCTTTTTCGGCGGCATTCGTTGTTTGCACTTAAGAGACTATATATAGGCCATATATCATTGACAATAATGGATGCATTTAAAATCTTTTTTGAGTATAAGAAAGGTCAGTTACCGGACACAAAATGCATACGACGCGCAGTCAAGAAAAATGATGTTTATTTACTTGAACTGATCGCGCTAATGCATAGTCATACTCCAGGTGCCGAGCCTATTAGTGAAGATGATATAACGGCTGACCAGAGGGAATCCTTCAAAGAGAAATTCAATGAAATGGTATTATCATCCAGAATAATACAAAGAATGTTCCCTGGTTTTAGGGGAAACTACAGGAACACCAAGAAAAACTTAGATGCAATAACAGAAGAAACGCAATCTGTAGCGTCTACGAGTGGTACGGCCAGTATTTCAGAGAGTAAGACGAGTGGTGGTGTTATAAGTGAATCTTCAACAGTTCGTATAGATCCTGGATCTGGTAGTGGTGCGTCAAAGCAGCCTGACCTCAAGAAAAAATTGAACTACGAGATGGAATGCAATAGATACTTTATGAACAAAAGCAAGAACCGAATTAAAAAACTGGCAAAAATATGCAAGGCCGAAGCGATAATGAAGTGGCCCATGTGTGCGGCCTCAAAAGTTTACATTAACAATGGACCAGTTCCATTATATGGTGGTATGTTTAAATTTCCCGACAACAGTGATCGTTTTTGTCATATGATTGGTGATGTGGAGCATTTCATCATTGCATTGAATGACGATAAATTCAAATCGTTTTCATTTGGTCAAAATATCAACCTAATTCAACTCCAAGAACATGATAGTGCCATCAACCTAATTCAACTCCGAAATTCGCTACAAACACTATTACGGCAAATTATGGGGGATACTTTCAATCAACCCCTCTCTGTACACATGTTGTCCAAGCATGATAACCCGAACAAAGACGTGGTGAATTTTGTAATATTGTTATGCAGCATAGGTTTGCCTGTCTTTCAAATGTTCACCATTGAAGATCTACTGAAAAGTTGGCGCAAATTACGTTTTCGTAAATTCTCAAGCCGAAACGTTTTACGTACTATTGGACACATTATATACACAGAAGAAGTTTTCATGGGCGAAGTGTATAATTCAAAGACCGAAGCGCAACTATTCTTAAGTCAATACGATAGGGATTTGTTCGTGAATGATGACGATGTGTCAGATAGTACCAAGCCCGAAACTTTTTTCTTTCATATGTGGTATCATTATCCGACAAAAAATCAATTCAAGTTTTTGGCTAATTTGGCCGATGACATACGAAACGAATGTGTGGCCAATAATTAGTATTCTTATAGGATTTAACGCATGATAAAAGTATATAAAGAAGTTTTTATTTTTTGTAAATGTCGGCAATAAAGTCTGATTTCCGTGCATCTTTTTTGTATGAGACAGCAAAGCTTGAGGAACCATGGAAGTTTATATTACCTCAATTGGAAACTATGCCAGTTGAGGAAATGATGAGTCAGATTGGCAAAACCTCTTTGGTGGTCTCTGGCGTGTACGTTCGTGGAAAGCAACTTACATTTGAAGATATCGCCGGGCGCATCTCAAACGAATCAATGTCCCATTTCTTGTATGTTTTGTATGGGGTAGTGTTATCCGTTTCCACCGGAACTGTGCATAAATATTTAAGAGAGTATATGTGCATCGAGTGGGTACCTTGGGTGCTATCTGCATCTGTAAGTGGCGATCCGTTATTCGTATTGTGCTGTCGTCGTTCGTTAAAGCCAATTGTAGAATGGATGGTCAAGTGGATGGAAAAGGCGTCGAACTGGGAACCGATCACTGTAACAGATTCAAAAGGTGATTGTGCTTTGCACATAGCGGTTGATCGTCACCAATGGGATTGGGCAAAATGGTTGATTTCTCGCGGGTGTTCTCCATACATGAAAAATATTGCTGGTCATACACCAATGATGCTTTCATTTCCAAATCATGAAAGATTAGACATGTTTTGTCTGCAAAAGGACAATGATTGGTTTTCGGCGTTACACGGCGCGTTGATGTATGGACGCAATGATTCTAGTTGGTGCATAGCATTGATTGACCGTGGTGCAGATGTAAATCAATTAGAATTGTACGATGCCCCAATAGATTGTCTTGTCGTGTTTGCAAAGAATGGCATGGATATGAATCTGGGGCCATTGCCTTTGCATTTGACTGCAGATCAGCTTAAATTATTTTATGCATATGGGCACAAGCCTAAAGACTGGTCTAAGGTGATTGATGCTTTTGAAGATGCTTCATGGATATACTTTTTGCATTCACTAGCATCGTTACAGGTCGAGGACATGAGTTCACACGAACTGTTCGAAGAGTACCGTTTGAATGTACAGAGTAGACAATGTATAACAAATGAAACAAGAAACATTATTGACAAGATGTGATTGCTTCTAGAATGTTATCGTATATTTTATGTGTGGTTGTCATTTTTATTTTTTGATCGTTTCTATCGTAAACAATCCAGTCTTTGTTTTTTTGTGCCAGTAGAAATTGTGATTCATTAGGCAGTCGGAATACGCGTGAAGGAGCATGCCAAAACCATTGTCCTATTGTTCGGTCTGCATACTCATTCCATGCACTGTATAACCGCACATCAAGTGGCAATTCTTCGTCAGTCAACATGACCATATCATCATCCCAATATGATGACGGCATGCTATCGTCTGGTTTTTTTTTGAAATTGTTTTCAAAGATCTGGACCAGGGTTTGACTTAGGTCTCGAATGTTGAGACTGTTCTTGAAGGTGCAATGTAGGTTTGATGTCATTTTATTTTAGTGCTTATAATAATGTATATGTTTGCACCAAATGCATATGCTTTACTTATGTTAAACTTGGACAATATTGAGTATTTAAATGGATGTTTGTCGATCTGACTTTCCGCAGTAATATAACTAAGCATGCCAAAGGTAAAGAAAAAACGTCCAAAGAAACCAAAGCGTAAGCGAATCAATCCTCATGACTTCCAGAATGTGGCTAAGCCTACGGATGTAAAGTTGCCAGCTTTCGAGCTTCAGAATGTGGTAGCGACATTCAATTTGGGTGTGGATCATTTGGATTTGCGCGCAATTGCACTTAAAAAAGCGTTCATAGAGTACAATCCTCAAAAATTTGCGGCAGCAACACTAAGAATTCGCCAGCCGAGAACGACAGCATTGGCTTTTGCAAGTGGCAATATGGTATGTACCGGTGCCAAGACTGAAATTGAATCGCGACTAGCCGGTCGTAAGTATGTGCGTTTGTTGCAGAAGCACGGTATTCCTGTTTCATTTCGCAACTTTAAGATTCAGAATATTGTAGCATCTGCCGAGATTCCTCATTGCCTGAAGCTGTTGGAATTGTCGCGTGCTTATGGCCCATATGTGTCGTACGAGCCAGATTTATTCCCGGGCCTTGTCTTTCGAACAACATCGCCAAAGTTGGTATTCTTACTATTCAGAAGTGGCAAGATAGTGATTACAGGGGCTCGATGTCGAGATGAGATTCAATCTACGTTTACGTCTTTATTTTACGGTATAGTTACTAAGTTTAGAGATTACGACGATATGTCTGCGTCTAGTTCCGACTACCGTGCGAAAATGCGCCGCCGTTTGATGTAGTTTTATTCTTAAAAAAGTTATGTACAAACCTCTTGGTTGTTTCATTATCTACAGGTTTCCATGTATCAGTACCGTCAGATGGTGTTTCAAACATTACTGGCTGCTTCATTCCTTCAAGTAACCCTTTGAATGCCTCAGATCCGTTATCCTTCAACCATGACACACACTCTTGTGGTGCAACTTGATGAAGCCTGTGTAGGACCATGTACTGTCCTGTGTCTGAGGTGAGAACGAATGGTTGTGCTGTCGGTACAGATTCGTCTCTGGGTGGTTGTATTTCGGCTTGGGAGTCTGTCGAATCAATGGGTATGCTTTTTCCTGGAAATTCTTTTTTGTACCACTCTACCCATTTTTCGTTGTTGGCCTTGAGAATTTCGATGTGTTGTTGTTGTGCAGCGATTTGTTCGTACAGAAGGACAGATCTTCCCGATTCCTGGCCATTTTGTGAGGATGACATTTGTCGGCGTTGTAGATGCTTGAACAGTACTTCCATGGGTTGATCTGATCTTTGATGTCGCACTCTTTTCCATGATGAGTATCTTGTGTGGTATTCGTCAAGGCATTCCTGAATGCAAGTCTCTGTCCAGTCTGTGAGCGACTCAAACGTGCGCACGTAGGGTTGCTGGTGAATATTTGTCTTGGTTTGGAATATGTCGCGCGCCTGTTCTCCAGGCTTTTGCCATGTACAATGCCATATAAGACCTCCTTGGGCAATTTGGCCTGTGAATATATGTTTTTTGAATGTGAAATACAAAATGTCACCTGTGAACACAATTCGCGATTGCAACAACTGCTCGAGACGTCTCATATTTCTTTGTCTATATTATTGGATTCAAAACGAATTCCACATATGATGTGCTTACTTGTATAAATATTTGCGTTGTGATCTGTGATGAAGTGCGAATTGTGCCATGGCACGTGTTCAGTATATCGTATGGCTTGTGGACATGTGTATCATATTGATTGTCTAAAAACTTTAAAGTCTAATTGGACTATTAAATGTACCAAGTGTCGATCAAGTTTACTGTGTGCACACCATGATGGGTCCCATTGGTATTTGGGCGTGAACACGGAGAACAGATTTGTTTCAATGTTTAGTATCACAGACGAATCCAAAGTTGTTACGTCCGAAAAGGAATTTTCGCATTGGCGTAGACGTAACGGCAGGCTATTACGCAGTGAAACAATGAGTTTAGAATGTAACATTTGCGTCTCATAGTTTGACTATTTAATAGATCCTGAAATAATCGTATACATGGAGCAGTTTCAAGAGGTATTCGAGGCGAAGGCTTTATTTGTATTTGACCTCGAATTTATTGGCGATGTGCGCAAGCTTGGGTCATGTTTAATCTGGGAGATTGCTGTGTATTGTGTGCATACGCAGAAATGGTTCGAAATGGTAATTGATCCTGATCCAACCATGCAGACATTTCCACCACCTCCAATTCCAGAGATCCCGCAATTGACTCGGAATTTTTTGACAGAGCATAATGCGGTGACCTGGGACGTGGTGTTTCCCAAGTTTTGCGAATGGGTCGAGGCTCAAAGACAGGGCTTGTTGCCTATATTTATAAGCCACAATACGTTTCGCGCCGACAAACCAATTCTAGAATTAGAAGGCAGGCGTTATTCGATGCACATGCCTCTGAATTGGTTTTTCTTCGATTCTCTGCATTTTTCTCGAAGAGTCATACGCAACACAAATGGGAATTACTCCTTGAATGGTCTACACGAACAAATTTTTGGTACAAAGATCGAGAATGCACACCGGGCTCGATATGATGTGGTGGCGTGTATCGATATATTGCAAAATTTAACAAACGACCAGTGGACACTTCAGGGTCCAATTTATCCAGTGTATACTACGGCTCTTCGTACAATACGTTGGATCGGACAAAAAGCTGAGCAATTGCTATACGAGGCAAATGTACGTTCGGTCGAGCAATTGTACATGCTGATTATGCAAAATGCAAGAAAGACAAACATTCCCATAGAATCAGTTGTGCTGCAAACATTACACACCATTTTGAATAACAGACTTCCCAAGGATAATGTGAAGAATATTGCAGCACAATTGACATCGACACAGAATTGCATGTATTGTCACATTTTTATGGAGCCTGTAGCTCTACGCTGTGTGTCACCGAATCCAAGATAACCTCAATGCGAGCAACAATTGTCGGATCATTACGATATGTGGTCATTAACGACTCCAGACCCTTGCGTGATCCTGACAGATACACTTGCAAACGCTCCGCTTGAGGATGTCCATCATTCATCATGGTCATAGCATCGTTGTACAGACTCTGGATACGCGATAGGTCAGTTGTACGCGTCTGCTGTGCCCACCAACGCTTGATCCAGGCAGGTATCCACTCCGCTGTAGTATGTATTTTGAATAAGGGCTGTGTAGTGTCCAAACGATTATGACATTGTAGAGACTGTAGTACTTTTAGATTTATTAAAGCTCTCTCAAAAACATCCATATTATTTTAAATTATTATCATGTAATTATATACGAGAAAAACGAACAAAGTAAGGACCTTCGTTCTTCTTTTTACGTTTTGTGACAAACTCTGCGAGGTCACATTCGTCTAGGGATATGCTCGACATTTCAATTGTCGAGCCATCGCGCATCTTTAGCGGTGCGTCGG
>VMHT01047060.1_pt1 | contig 30290 bp, 23 predicted proteins | sample 4693611 | NCBI WGS metagenome assembly VMHT01 (sample SAMN12280063, study PRJNA550983) | marine metagenome | isolation source: seawater sampled from same location over 5 years 0.02-0.2 micron viral filtrate | place: USA: collected off the coast of southern California halfway between the port... ... | reverse complement strand
TCGACACTTTGGTAGATGGTTTCGGCTGTGGCAACAGCATTCACGTCAAGTTTTGCAAAAGCAGGTAGACTTGTTGCGACGGCTGCAGCAACAAGTGTCGGCTTTATTATTCTTCTTTTAGGCATTGTATTGCGCCTATTCGCTGCGCTCTGAGTAATAATACCCATAATATCCGCTTCCATCGGTGTCGTTATGTACAGACTTGTTCACTACAAATCCTATGGCCATCTCTGGGTTCAATCGCTCCACAGACATTTTAATATCGCCTATCTTCGCTTTGCCCTCTTCTACGACAACAACCGCTTGGCCAGCGAAATTAGCGAGAATAGCACTCTCGTTTATACCAATGAGAGGAGGCGTATCAAAAATAACTATTCGATCTGGGTATCTATTTGCAAATTCATTAACAGTGTCATGCATTTTCTGGCTTGCTAGCAGTTCGGTAGACAAATGGTGCGATTTTCCAGCAGGAATAATTTTCAGCTTATCGATGTTGGTTGGGTACAGCACATCTGAAATATCGTCAACGTCCCCGGTCAAGTATTCCATTAGCCCTTTACGACGCTCTAACCCTAAAGTGTTTAATACATTAGGCTTAAGTACGTCGGCGTCCACAAGAAGTACGGTTTTATCCTGCTCCGATGCGATACTCATCGCCAGGTTGGTTGCAGTGAATGTCTTCCCTTCAGAAGGGCGACTACTGGTAACCATAATAATGTTCGGGTTGTGAAGGGTTTTCGCTAGTGAACCAAAAGCATTTGCTAAAAGCTTACGCTTTATTTCTCGGTACTCTTCATTAATTTGTTTTCTCTCACCGTTAAGCGAAATATGTCCGTTCTTATCAAGTCGCACGAAATCAATAACAAACTCGTCAAGTGGAGTTTTTTTATTGAGAAATTCCTTTTCTTCAGCAATTACGGTTTCAACAGGAAGCTCTGCGGGTGCAGGTTTGTCAATTGATACCTTCGACTCTTCAGGCGCGTTTGAATGACTAGCGTCTTCAATTTTTTCTGTAGACGAAGTCTTATGACTTGCTGCTTTCGCCTCTTTTTGTTTTTGAAGTGCCTTCTCAATTGTATTTTTCATTAAAGAAGCCCTCCAAACAAATCTATATTCATAATTTCAGCGGCGACCAAGGCGCCGTACATTGCCAAAATAGTACCACTGGAAAGCAGAAACACTAAAAGACGGTTTCTGTTTGTTTTATTTATTTGCTCAATGTTCAAGTGGGTTACAGTACCCCATATAGGATAATCTGACACATTGAGTAACTGCTTAGGCCTAATCAAAATAGGATTAAGTTGGCTTATAAGAAATGCGATGCCAATTCCTGTACCGAAACCCAAAATTAACACTGCAGTGTAAAAAATTAGCCTGTTGGGGCCTGAAGGGCGCTTGGGAAGAAGCGGGGGCTCTATAATTCTGAATTGAAGGTCTTCTGCTGACACATCAGCTCTTCGAGATAAGTCTGCTGATTCTTTTCGTGACAAAAGTTCTTCATATTTTCGTTTTGTAACATCGTAATCTCTATTCAATGCAGAGGATTCTGCTTCAATCTGAGGAATCAGGTCTACTTTACTTTCGAGTTCTGCAATTTTTCTTTGCAAATCACTATCTTTAACACGAAGGGATGCAATTTGGCTCTCTAGACGGCTGGCTTCGAGCTTAATCTCTCGGTTCAGTTCCGTCAAAGGTTGAGTATTATTACTTTCATCAGCGTTTAGGAAGGCATCTATCTCTTTTTGCCTAGACTTCTCAAGACTTTCTAATAAAGCTCGTGATTCAACGACGTCAGGGTGAAGATCTGTAAATCGAAGAGATAGTCTATCTAGTTCTTCCTCTAGCGCTTTTATTCTTTCGTCATATCGTGTCTGTAAAACTGAGTCATTCTGATTGGTAACACTAAAACTGTCAGCTCGTTTTACATTACCGATTTGATTTTTAAGTGAATCAACTTGTTGCTGAGTTTGCCTTATCTGCAATCGAGTAGCTTCAAGTTCATTATTTAAAGTCTGTAGGTTTGAATAATATGTCCCGGCTAGCGGGAGAATATCATTATATTGTCTCTTAAAATTAGCCAGACGCTGTTCCGATTCTGAAAGTCTCGATTCATACTCCGCAATTTGTTCATCTAAAAACCTACCAGCGGTGTCTGTATCCTTCCTGTTATTACCCAGTGCGCCTTCGACAAATAAGTCTAGCGTTTCTTGAACCACACGTTGAGCTGTGTTGGGAGATTGGTTGGAATACGTTATATTGTAAATATTATCTCTACCAGTTTTATTCAGCTGTATGCTATTGGATAGCCTGTTGACCAAGTCATCAAACTCATCTTCATTTTGCGTCGTTATATCAAGGTCACTCTCTCGAGCAATTTTCTCTACATTACTTCTACTGAGTAATGTTTTGGCCATCATTTGAATCTCTTGGTCAGGATTAGTCTGAATTGCTAATCCTTTCAGTAATGGCTGTAAAACCGAGCGAGTATCTACGAACACTTGGGCTTTTGAAGAGTAGACATCGGGAAGGCTGGCAACATATAAAAAGCCAATAGGGCAGATAAGCCATGAAAAAATAATCACGTAACGCTTTTTAATCCAAACCCCTTTAATGTAATCAAGAATTTGGATTAGCGTTTGTTGTAAGTCCTGCATTTTATTATTTGTTCCGTTTACTGCTTTACAACTAGAACCAAGCTTCTGGAATAATTACAATATCACCAGGTAGCATATCGACATTTTTTGAGATATCACCATCTCTAATCAAATCGTCAATGTTTATTTCGAACGTTTTTTGTTTTCCGGCGATTACTCGAACCAGTTTCGCGTTATTTCCGTCTGCAAATTCCGTTAAACCACCTACGGCTATCATTAAATCCAGTAACGTCATGTGCTCTGAGTAACTTACAGCACTTGGATTTGTAGCTTCACCAATCACGCGAACCTGTTCACTCAAAGGACCAGTGAAATTGTTCACACTTACCGTCACTCTCGGGTTGTTTATGTAGGTAGAAAGCTGTTCTTCTATTTCCCTTGCAAGCATTGTTGGCGTTCTACCAGCCACATCAATATCTTCCACTAGAGAAGTGGTCACCTTTCCGTCCGGTCGAACAATAAAATTGCCAGAAACCTCCGGGTTTCTCCAAACAAAAATAGTTAGGGAATCACCTGGGCCAATTAAATATTGGTAATCATTAACATTGGTAGTTAGTGAAGGTCGGGTAGTTGCTTCAGGCAGAGTGCCAGTGTTACTGCAACCATTAAGACCGATAAGTAAAAGTGGAGCACAGCACGTTATTAGTTTTTTAAAGCGGAACATAAGAGATCATCCTACACTCATTATGGTTAATTTATGGCTTTTGCCGTTTACCCTACGGTAAATGTCACTATAATGCCAATAACAATTGTAGTCTATTGGAATAAATCCCTTTATGATGGGAAAAACGCCGCAGTTTTAGGGGGCCAGGGGTGGCAGTAAACAAGCGCAATCAAAATAAACGCTCAAATATACTAGTAATAACAGAAGCGTTGCTCATTGCTTACATGGGTTATATTTCTCACTTTATCCTTACGCAAATTGGAATGTCGCCAAATGTGGCGGTGGAAAAACTGATAATCAACGTAGGAATGCTTACAGTTTCAATATTGTTGTGTTCGTTATCCGTTGGGTTGTATGAAGCGAAGTTAAGAGAAACTTTTCGGGGTATCATCCGTCGCATATTCGTAAGCGTGGGACTGAGTTATTTTTTAGTCGAAGTGCTAAGTCGAGCATTTTTTGATGACTTGGTTATGGATTCTTATTTCCTGCCGGCATCGGTTTGTTCAATTATTATAACCTTAGTTGTTTTCAGATATTTCACAAACCGTCTTGGCTTGTTAGGCCTAGGGAAAGTGCGCATATTAGTCCTTGGGGCAGGGGAAAGAGCTTCAATTATTGAAAAGCGTATGCGCAGAGATGTGGATAGAATTGGGTTTGAGCTTGTAGGGTTCATCCCAATTCCAGGAGACAATCGCGAAGACGGAATTCGAAAAGAGAAGATTATTCATCTTAAGGTAGACGAGAGTTTTCAACAGTTCATTGCAGATAATGAAATAGAAGAAATAGTCATCGCTTGCGACCAACGTCGTGGAACGCTTCCTGTAGAAGTGCTTTTTGACTGCAGGCTTAGAGGGATTGAAATTACCGAGCTTTTAGATTTCATGGAGCGAGAAACAGGGCAAATAGTGGTAAACCTGATGTACCCGAGTTGGGTCATTTATTCCAATGGATTTCAGAGCCAGAATTATTTGCGAGACGCGCTAGATTACACCCTCAACGCGTTCCTAGCGTTCATCATATTCCTCTTTGTTTGGCCAATTATGCTGATTACCGCATTCATTATTTATTGCGATGATGGCAGACGTACAGGTGTGTCCGTTTTCTATAAACAAGAGCGAGTGGGGTTAAACGGAAAGCTTTTCAAAATAATTAAATTCAGAAGTATGCGACCTGATGCAGAAAAAGATGGCGCTAAATGGGCAAGCAAGAATGATGATCGCGTTACTCGTATTGGCCACTTTATTAGAAAGTACCGCGTAGACGAATTACCACAGCTTTTAAATGTGTTTAAAGGTGAAATGGCATTTATCGGACCTCGTCCAGAGAGACCTCAGTTTGTAGAGCAGCTTGTACGCGAAGTGCCCTATTACAATCAGCGTCATAACGTTAAACCAGGTTTAGCTGGCTGGGCACAGCTCAATTACCCTTATGGCGCCAGCGTAGAAGACTCTATGGAAAAGCTTAAGTTCGATCTTTATTATGTAAAACACCAAAGTTTGCTGTTAGATATTTTGATACTTATCCGTACGGTTGAAATTGTACTGTTTGGCAAAGGGCGATAATCATGAAGCTAGATAATCGACTCAATGCCATGACAGTAGATGTGGAAGACTACTTTCAAGTTTCTGCTTTTGAAGGCGTAGTAAACAAAAGCGATTGGGATTCGATCGGCTTGAGAGTGGGAGATAATACCCATCGCCTTCTAGATTTGTTTGCTCAAAATAACGTTAAATCGACATTTTTTACGTTAGGCTGGGTGGCGAAGCGCTGCCCAGATGTTATCAAACGGATAGTAAGTGAAGGTCATGAGCTGGCGAGCCACGGACTAGCGCATCAACGCGCTACAACGATGACCGAGCAAGAGCTTTTCAATGATATTAAGCAAAGCAAAGAGATTCTTGAAGATATAGGCGGTGTGGCGTTAAAAGGCTATAGAGCTCCGAGTTTTTCAATTAACGATTCGAACACGTGGGCGTACAATATCCTAAAGGAGCTCGGCTTTGTTTATTCTTCTAGTACTTATCCAATCAACCACGATCTCTATGGTGTACCAGATTGGCCGCGCTTTAAATACAAACGTGAGAATGGTCTGATAGAGATTCCAATACCAACAGTTCGTAAGAAAGGAACAAATATTGGGATTGGTGGTGGCGGTTATTTTCGTCTTTATCCTTATTGGTTATCCAAACGCCGTATTACTGAGTTCATGCAATCTGAAAGTGCGCCATACAGTTTCTATTTTCACCCTTGGGAGATAGATGCAGATCAACCAAAATTTAATTCTGCACCATGGAAGTCTAAAGCTCGTCACTACATCAACTTGTCAAGAATGGAAGGCAAAGTAGAAAAGCTGCTTAAAGACTTTAACTGGGTAACAATGCAGCAAGCCTACGAGATAAAATAAACGAACTGCGTTTTAAAAAAGAGCAAGGATAAACTCATGAGTAACAGTGAAGCTCTCGATGCCAGCATTGACGGAAGGGATATGTCTTTCAAAGTGAATAAAACGTTTTATTTTAGCTGCCTTGTACTACTGTCTTTGTGGGTTGTTTTTTGTTGGAAAGGCCTCTCCACTGTTATTCAAATTTGGTACGTGAATGAAATCTTCAACCATGGCTTTTTTATTGTACCTGGAGCTTTCTACCTTATTTATTTAAAGCGACGAGTACTTTTTGCACAGCCAATAAAGCCAGCTCCATTAGCATTTATATTCATAATTCCTACACTTTTCCTTTATGTGATCGGTATTGTTGGCGATGTTCAACTTTTTTTACATGCAGCTACCTTTGCATTGTTACCTTTACTCATGTGGCTGATGCTAGGGACTCAGGCGGCGAGAACAATTCTATTCCCACTTATTTTTATGTTGTTTAGTGTACCTGTAGGAGAGCAACTCGTACCTTATCTTCAAGAAATTGCTGCAGATGGAGCCGTAGCGCTATTACGCTTAACAGGTGTTCCACTATTTCGAAGCGGTTTATATATAGAAATTCCTCAAGGCCGGTTCCTAGTAGCGGAAGCATGCTCTGGCGTAAGCTTTTTTATCGCTAGCTTTGTAATAGGTAGCTTATACGCTTACTTGAACTTGGTGACTAAAACACGAAGAGCTTTATTTGTAGCGACCTCTTTAATCTTTCCTATATTAGCGAATATTGTTCGAGTTTATGGCATTATTTTAATAGCTTACTGGACTGATATGGAGCATGCAGCAGGAGCTGACCATCTTATATACGGTTGGTTTTTCTTTGCTTTTGTAATCGTGTGCCTCTTAGGCATAGGTGAACTTATGAGAGAGGAAAAAACACAATTAGAAGGTCTACCTCCTATGAATGAGAGAGTGCGAGTCTCTCTATTCGTTGTTAGTACATGTTGTGCACTAATAATTGTTTTCTTTGGCCTGTACAGCCTTATACAAGTGCAAAACAAAGATAGTGAACATGTCATGGTCAATTTATCAGCATTGTCGGATGACTCTTGTAATCAGTTTGGTAAGTTTGCAGTATTAAACAATCCTACATTTGAGAAACAAGTAGCATTAAAGCATAGCAATTGTAATTCAAGTATCTTAGTTGCTTATTTCAATGAAGAGAATAGTGAGCTTGCGAGCTACTTGAATCGTGACTTCGATCCTTCAAAGTATTCGTTAGAAAAATCATTTAGTCTTCCTTTAAAGCAATACAGTGTTTCTGTATCGAATGTTGTGAGCCCTTCTGGAGAAAAGCTGACAATCTACAAATGGTATGTAGTTGATTCGAGAGTTTATTCAACTCAGGAAAGATTAAAGCTTCAACAAATTATAAACAAATTGCTTTTCAGGCCACATAGGGGAGAAATTTGGTTGTTTGCAACGGCAAACTCAGACAGTTTTGCTGCGAAAAAACTCCCTAGCCTCATAGAGTACTCGGTTAATCGTAAACTTACAAAACAGGGGAGTTCGGAGCTTGTATCATGGGAGTAGACAGCCTTTCAACACTGATTCATTTCTTTGTAATGATGATGATAATAGTTTTTTATATGAAGCTTGAAAAAAGTAGTACTACAAAGACAAGTAAAAACGAAAATAAAGAAAAAAAATAATAAGAGACTAGTTGATGGTTACAGATATTTTCATGAGCTTAATTTTATTAGCTCTGATGTTTTATTCTTTTACTCGGCCGCATGTAGCTGCATGCATGGCGGTGTGGATAAACCTTGTTAAGCCTCAGAATACTTCTTTTGCCTTCTTGGCTGGGCAGCCACTTTCTTTAATTACTACGGCATTATTCTTTTTAGTTTTAATTTTTAATTTTAATAAGCTTCGTGTTCCTAAAAGCAAATTTTATCACTTTTCGATGATAGGTTTTATGTTTTGGATAACAGTAGCGTCATTTTTAGGTGAATTTCAAAACCTCGTTTGGCTTAAGTATGACTTTGTTATAAAAACACTTATCTTTTCGTACTTTATCCCTTTTACTCTTACCAAAAGGGAACACGTAGAAATGTTCATCTGGGTGTGCGTAGCATCTTTCGGTTTGTTCATTTCTATGGCTGGACTTAAAACCCTTTTAGGAGGTGGCGGGTATGGTGTATCGCTAATAGGTATTGGAGGCTTTATGTATTCAGAGGGGTCTACTCTCGCGACGCTGGCGGTTTGTTTGCTTCCGTTGATCTTCTGCCTCCGAGCCTCGTCGCAAATCGCTAAAAATTGGAAAACATTTAAGTGGTTGTCACTAGCTTTTTCGGCACTTGCATTGCTTACTGTTGTGGGTACACAAGCTAGGACTGGATTAGTTGCGCTCGCGGCATTCATAGGCTTACTGATGAAGAAACATAAGGTCAACCTAAAAGTAATTGTAGCTATATGCGTTATACCCGTGGTGATTTATGCTGTTGCTCCTCAGTCATGGTTTGCCCGAATGTCCTCCATTGGGGATTCCACCACGTCAGAAAAGTCCGCGATAGGTAGGTTAGTTGTATGGCGTTGGACAATAGACTACGCGTTAGAAAGGCCCTTTTTTGGCGGGGGGTTTTATAGTTACAATGCTAATGCTGGTGTTCTGCACCAATACCAAAGGGGTCAAGAGATTACAATCAGCCAGCGAAGCGGTAAAGCATTTCATAATATCTTTTTTGAAGTATTAGGGGAAACAGGCTTTGGGGGGTTGTTTTTCTTCTCTAGTATCATTTTGCACACACTTAGGTCAAACAAAAAAACTCGTTCAATAAAAGGCACAGAGTCAAAGGACATTAGTAGTGCTCTGAGCCAATCAATTTTAATTTATTGTGTTGGTGGCTTTTTTGTAGGAATAGCATTTTATCCTTGGATATATTACATCTATGGCGTGTCCATAGCATTGAATGGCATTGAAGAAGACAATGAGTAGAGGTCATGTTAACTTTATGTTTTTCCTTGTTATATTTGTGAAGGTGGTTTAGTGGGCACTATTAAAGGTTCAATAAATATTCCTCAAAGATATAGAGTCGCTATTGATGCGCGGTTTGTTCTTCGCCCCTTGCGAGGAATGCCGCAGTACGTTTATATGCTATGTCAATTATTACCTACAGTGATGCCAGAAGTTCACTTCTTCTTTTTCATAAACAAACAATTTGAATACAACGATGATAAAGATAATTATGAAAAAAGACTGAGTAAAATAAGCAACTTCTCGAATGTATCTGTCGTAAACATTAATGCTGAAACGGAAATGCTTTGGGAGCAGTGGTTGTTACCCAAGAAACTAAAAAAATATAAAATCAACCTTCTTCACATGCCAGGTAATAGGGTTTGTTTACTGTCTCGCGTTAAACAAATAACCACAACCCATGATTTAATGGAGTGGCACTCACTCAAAATACTTCGGTATTATAAAAACCGCAGTTTGAAAGAGAATTTTTATTTCTTTAGACAAAAAGCTTATTTGTGGACTGTATATCGACTTGGTCTCTCATTTTCAGACCATGTTTTAACAATATCGCAATATTCAAAGCGTGATATAACGCAGAGCTTTCCAAAATTAAAGAATAAGAGCTCGTACGTTTATCATGGTATCCCCAGGGGGTTTAAGCCTCCAATAGACAACACATCTAAACAAGGCGTTCTCATGCTTGGCGGCGACAGTCATCAGAAGAACCCAGAGAACATGTTAAAAGCATGGGCGCAGTTACCTAAAGAGTTGCAGAGAGCACATCCCCTCACTATTTTAGGGTTTGTTGGAGGGGAAGACTCTATCATTTCCAAAACCATTCGAGCATTGGGAATTGAAAATGACATTATTATAAAAGGCTGGGTTACCGAAGATGAGCTTATTCAAGCAATGCAAACCTCAAAAGTGTTTATTTTTGCATCGCGCGAAGAAGGCTTTGGGTTTCCTCTTGTGCAATCAATGGCTTCTGGAACACCAGTAGTAACTTCTGAAGCTGACGTGCTTATAGAAATTGGGCAAGATGCGATTTGTAGCGCAAAAGCTGAAGACTTTCTTGCGTTGAGTAGTGCTGTAGGCAGCCTCCTTACAGACGAACAGCTCTACAATGAAAAAGTAAAAAAAGGCCTAACGATTTCATCCAAGTTTACTTGGGAGCATACCGCCGAACATATTGCCTCTACATATTTGACATTATTGAAATGAAAATAAAAAAAGGAATGTATTTCTTGATATCCAAGTTGGTGGAACCTTTGCGATGGCGTTTTGAACTGTATTTTGCTGAAAAATTTGATCTTTATGGCTCACTTTCATTCTACTTAAAGCAAAAGTTTACGAGGAAAAAATACTTAAAAACCGCTCCTGTCGTTTACATTTATGCAAACAAAAGAAACGTTGGGGACTATATTTCCCATCTTGGTTTAAAAGAAATAGTGGGTAAAGACGGCCCCGACCTCTTTTGTTCTCCTGTATGGTTAAAAGAGTTTAAAGCGCACATTGACTACTTAAAACAGCATAACCCAAATGTGCTGCTGGTAATTGGCGGAGGAGGGCTTTTACAGCCAGTCTTTGAACCTTTTTGGCACGTTGTACTACAAAGTGGCTTGCGTTTCACCGCGCATGGTATTGGCATTAATAAGATGTCTGGAAGAGGGGAAATGAAAGGTGATTTATTTCCTAAAATCGCGAAAGGCGCCGACCATTTAGGCGTGAGAGATGAATACACCTTCAACTTTTTAGATCAATTTGCACCAAATAAACTAGTTCTTACCGCTTGCCCCTCAATAAACTATCTGGTTCCACGTTACTGGCAATCACAAGCACGTTCTTCAAACGTTCTTTTGCATCTAATCCATCCGTCAGATGTAAGGTTGGCAGGCGCTGACCTAGATACAATATCAAAAAATCTGATGGCTGTAGCTGAAGCTTTGGGGTTGGAATATCAAGAGCATACTAATATGGATTCTTCTCATGTTCGAATGTTGAAAAAGGTAAGTAATGCTCGCGTTATTGTGAGTAGTCGTCTGCACGGCTGTATAATGGGTTTCGGTATGGGAATTCCTTTCTTGCCGTTACTGTGCGATGACAAAATGAAGGCATTCTTGACATCACACACGGAAGTTGACGGGGTTGATGTTAAGCAAGCAGAAGACGCATCTGTTTTGAAGCATAGAGTTGAGTCGCTTCTAGCTGAATGTAGCAGCAACCGAAGTAAGCTTGATGTGAAGCTTGCTGAAAATGCAGAAGCGGGTAGTTACATAAATAGCCTAGCGTCAAAAATCGCCAAAGATTAATCATAAATGCAATAAAGCGGCAAGCCATGGTGTTAATGCAAAAAATAGTTTTTGGAATTGCGCGCATTGAACAAAATAAGGGATAGGTATGAATGTTACCTTTAGTGGCTTCTACGGTATGAAAAATACGGGCGACGATTGCTTTTGCAAAGTCGCAGAGTGGGGAGCGCAGCATTACTGGGGCGCTGATACCAGTTATTTCTTTTCTAAAAAAATTCCTAAGCTATCCAACAATGCAAAGCCGATTATGAAAACATTGCCATATCGTCTGCAGTTCATTAACGAGTTATTGTTAGATAGGCATTTTAAGAAAAATAAGAATCTTGTGTATTCTGGTGGTTCCATCTTCCACGGCAAAGACTGGTGGGAAATGGAATATGCCAATAAAAACTTTGAAAAGTATGATTTAAAGATTGGGGCTATTGGGGTTTCTGTAGGTCCCTTTGATTCGGTGGCACACGAAAAGAAAGTTATCGAGTTTATGAAACGCATGTCTTTTCTTTGTGTTAGAGACCTTAAGTCTTATGAATTGGTGCAGAGTTACAATTTAGACTTACCTTGCACACATGCCTTCGATCTTGCTGGGCTGTTGCCAAAGGTTGACAAGTTAGATTTAAAAGCAAAGCAGGAGAGCACTAAATCGACCATCGGGTTAGCACTGTGTTCGTTCAGTGGAAAAACAGGAAAAGTGCGTCACGAAAATAGCGAACGACTGCAAATTCTGGCGTCCGCAATTAATACGTTGAATGCTAAAAGGGGCGGTGATGTTACGCTTAGACTCTTTGTGTTCAACGGCCATGAATTGCACGGTGACATGGCTGCAACGCAGGAATTTGTTCGACTTCTTGACCCGACTGTGAGCGTTGAGCTGTTCGACTATGTCACCGACCCTATGAGTATGTGGCATCAGATTGGCGACTGTGACGCATTTTTAAGCTTTAGACTACATGGCGCAATTTACGCGTTTATGGCTCACGTTCCTTTTTTATTAGCCGAAGTGCATGAAAAAGCCAGCAACTTTCTTAAAGATATTGATTGGCCAGAGAAATTTCGGGTAGGGGATTTTGAAGTGTCGCCTGATAGTTTGGTTAGTATTGTTGAAAAAATGCTGGAAGGGCACGACTTTTCGCAAAGTATAAAGCGTTGCGAGAATGACGCTGAAAAAAACTTCACGCATGCCGTGTTTGACTGAATATTTCACTGACTCAAGGAATGTTGATAAATGAAAGCTGTTGTGCGTTCTACATCAAGGCTTCTTGATGTGTGCTTTGTGTGGAACACAGTCGATAAGGATTTAAAAGTTTGAACTTAGCGAGAAAAGTGGCCAGCAGTACGTCGCTGATCCTTATTGTTCGATTATTCCAACGCGGCATCGGTATTATTAGCCTGCTGATTCTTGCGCGTTTATTAACGCCCCAAGATTTTGGCGTAGTTGCAATAGCTACAATGCTTGTCTTTCTTTTCGATACATTGTCTGAGGGAGGCACTCAGCAATATATTATTCAGAAGAAGACCCTGGATGATAGCGATATTGTAACGGCATGGACGATTTCAATATTGTCTAAACTCGCGCTGTTTGTTGCGCTGCTTGCACTTACGCCTGTACTGGCCAACTTTTTGAACGCACCAGAAGCTGAATCTGCGATACGCGCTATGGCACTTGTGTTACCAATTTCTGCCTTTGCTAGCCCCCAACTCTTTATGCATAGAAGAGATTTGGAATACGGCATCATTTCTAAAATACTCTTGATTGAGAGAGTTGTGAGTTTCTTAGTTACAGTGGTACTGGCTTTCATTTTAGAGAACTATTGGGCCATGATAATAGGCGTGCTGGCAGCATACACCAGCAAAACACTGCTCTCTCATTGTTATGCGCCTTATCCTTTGAAGTTTTCATTGAGCCGCATAAAGGAGCAAATGAGTTTTTCATTGTGGATGCTCATTCGTTCAATTTTGGGGTACGTGCGCGCCGAGTTCGACGTGATTTTCATTAGTAAAATGTACGGTGCAGATCAGCTTGGTGGTTTTAGCTTAATGAGAAACCTTTCATTCTTACCAAGTAGAGAAATAATCGCTCCTGTATCTAATGTATTCCTAGCAAGCTTTTCTGAAATAAAAAGAAGGGGCGATCCAATTGGAGAGCACATTGTGGTAGTGCTTACCATATTGCTGTGTGCGATTTTTCCGGTTATTGGTTATTTACACGTTTTTAATCAGGAGCTTGTTTCGCTGTTTTTAGGACAGCAGTGGCTGCCCTTTGCGCACTTATTACCGCTATTAGCCGTGTTCACCATTACATTTGCCGTGTCGACTTTTGTTCAGCAAGGGCTTATTGCAAATGGTGATGTAAAGCTATTGTCGGTTTATGAAATGGTAACGTTGAGCTTATTATTAGGCCTGTTTGCGTTTTTCTTCTCAGGCAGTATGGAAGAATTTATTATCGCAAGGCTAGTATTCGCTTTCACTGTGCTGGGCATCTTGCTGGTGTTTTGTTCTATGCGGTTTGGGCTGCCCGTGGTTAGCTTACTGTTTATGTGTGCGCTGTTGGCCACGGCGTGTTTTGGCGCTGTCTTATCAGCACAAATGTTGACGGGGCAGGGAATACTCTATCTTGTATTAGGGAGTGCTCTATACTTTGGAGTTTATCTTGTAGCGTGTTTATTTTTTCTGTTTTTATTTAAAAGGCACAGAATACTTGAAAAAGTTAGTTCGTTAGGCTTGCGCTTTATTCGCTCTAGGCGGGCAAGTTGATTTAATGAAGAGTTATTTAGTTGTTAAATCGAATGAGTTGCAGCGTTCCTATTGCTGAGCATACTTAAAGTATGGTCAGCAATAGATAGCTTAATAAATATTGCGCTTATTCTTTCCACACTACGTTTGCGTATTTTCCTTTAAGTGAATACTCGTAAATAGCGCGTATTTTAAAGTAGTTATTACCGTATAGATTTACTTTTTTACCTAACTTAGTCGCCGCAATGGCTACGTGCAGTCTGTTGGTGTTCACCGTTTCAAAGGCGTTAATGTGAGATAAAAAACGAAATGTAGACAGCTTGGCGAGCTTAGGTTCGCATGAACTCAACTCATACAGTGCCGATACGTCAACGTTGTCTGAGGGAATGGGAATGTCAGTTTTTTCAACGTCTATTCTAAATGCATTGAGTTCACCGCTTTGAGGTTTGCTCGGGTAGGGATGACCAAACAGTGATTTTAAAGTGTAGGCAAGGTAGTGCTTCAGCGATATACCAAAATCTTCATTTTTAAAGAGTGCGCGGCGCTTCAATTCTGAACCAACACTACCCAACGCCGATTGGCTGGCAGGTTTTGATAGCATCTTTTCCACATCTGCGCTTAACACCATGTCATCGTGAAGGTATACGTTGGCTCTTGTTACCATTTTGCTAGCAAATTCATAAGAAACTCGTTCTCGACAAAAGAGATGAACGGTTTCAGGAAGCGATTGCAATAACTCTTCTGCACCAAAAAGCGTGTGAGGTAACAATATAAAAGCTTTCACGCGAGAAGCGTATTTTTTGATGTAATAACCAACACGGCTATTTTCACCACCAAAATTGCCGCCTCCACCATAAACAAGAATATCATTGTCTGAAATATCTTTTTCTGACTGGCAGCATTTGTACTCTATATTGTTTCTTTCAAAAAATTGATACGTTGCACATGCGATAAGTGAGTCACCTGCATTGCCAGGATTGGGAAGGTAGTTTACCTTTCCACCAAGCTGTTGGATTAACACTACCAACTCATCATCTTTCTCTTTATTCATTTTAGTTTCTTTTCAATCCAGCTATAACAATCGTCAAATGCATCCTGCTCTTCATAAAGATAATGCATGCCATGTAAGTCATTCACTTTTACTGCGAGGTTTGAGTGCCATTTTACGTCGCTATTTTGTTCTATCTCGTAGTCTCTTATCACGTCTTGCATCATTTGAGTGGCTACGTCGCAGTTCCTGTTGTTTAAAATATACTCTCTTGGAGAGAAGGTTCCCTCATTGTTTAATAAACTCAATACCTTAATTTCAAGATCTTGCTCGTTTGCAAAGTAACCTGTTTGTGCATTTATAAAATCGTATTTTTCACCGTAATTATGGTTTTCTCTCATTATTACCGGTGTATCACACAGCATTCCTTCAATAATCGCCCTGTTGTTACCCTCAAACTTTGACCACAAGACGTTTATTTTTGCCCGCTTATATAATTCAGCGACTTCTTGAGGTGTTATCCATTCGTAAATCTTTACATTGTCAGCAAGCCCCATTTCATCTGCATACGAAAGGATATCAGATTGTGATATGTCACCAGGGTATCCGACTAACACAATCTTGAAGTCGGGCTTTCTTGACACTACGCCCTTCAAAGCTTGGAAAAGTGCTCTGTGACGCTTGTACTTCGCCCATGCAGCCACAACAATTAAATCAATGTCTCTTTCCTCATCTTTAAGGGGGGGAGCGAAATTCTTATAATTTATAAACCAGCTTGGGCCGACCTTAATTGGAATAAGATTTGAATTGAGTGCTTTAACGAAGTTGTAGTCTCTTTCTTCATAGGTTTGAATGAAAATTGGAAACTTTAGCTGCGTGTAAATAAGAATATTCGACTCGCAAAACCCTGCCCAACTAGGCTCTAGAATGAGATGATAATTTTCTAAAATTTCTTCTGCTTTGAAAAAGCGTAGGAACAAAGGGAAGTAGTAACTATAGTTAATAATAATTACGCCTTTCTCAGACCCATTTGGCTTTTTCAGTACGGTGATAATTCCATTTAGCATCTTTTCAGGTTCGGTAAAGAATTCCGCCGTATTTGATAGAGGCTCAACGGCATTAATAAATGCGTCCTGTATTTCGTTTTCATATTGCTTACCGTTAACGAAATACCGTTTAGCGTACTCTACACCTAGTGAGTAACTGCCAGACCACCCCGTTCTGAAAACTGCTGAAACCAGAGCGAACGCCTTACTTCTAGAACCAAGTTTCCATAGTGCAAATGCACATAACCTGACACACGCAACAAGTAGCCCTTTTTTGCTGTTGTGATCGAACTTAATAAATTCTATTAATCGATCCTTACTATGTCCCAACTTCATATTTATCGCTTCTTTTGGGTGATTAAGTTAACAAAAGTTCGCAATATGCGCTTAACGCTCATAGCATTCCCTTTGCATAGAAAAAGATTTAACGAACATTGCAAAGAGAAAAGGTGATCGTTTTTCTCTTCAGCGATATAAGAAAAAATACGATAAGCACGGCATTTAGCTTCTTTTTTTAATGTGCTGTTTCTCAATTCTTCGTCGTTGAAGGTTTCATCAAGAATTTCGAGATGTACAGGTAATAATGAGCGTGCATTGCGAGACGTAGATTGTGGTTGTACCCTATAATCTAAAAGCACTTCGTTACATAGAACGATTGGATGCTCTTTAGCAATTTGAAGCCATAGTTTCCAGTCTTCCAGCGCCACTAAAGACTCATCAAACCCACAAAAGCTTTTAAAAATATCCGACTTAATTAAAAGTGATGAAGTAGTGATAAAATTTTCGACAGCTAAATGCGCGAATATATTTTCGTCATAAAGGTGGCTGTAAGTAGAGCGGTAAACCGTTTTGTCCTCGTATCCCAGACCTACATATTGCGAGTCGCAGTGCGACCATACCGCGTCTCCAATTGTATCTAATTGGCGTTCAAGCTTGTTTGCATACCATACGTCGTCCGAGTCACAAAATGCGATAAAATCGCCCGTAGACTTCGAAATAGCATTGTTGCGGGCCGCAGAAACACCTTGATTTTTTTGTCTCATAGCAATTATGCGGTCGTCACGTTCTGACCATGCATTTATAATGGTCCACGTCTCATCTGTGGAACCATCGTCAATCACTATAAGCTCAATATTTCGGTGAGTTTGATTCAGCACACTGCTTATTGATTCTTCTACGTAGTGAGAAGAATTATAAGCAGGCATAATGACACTCACTTTTTGATTATTTTGTTTCATTTTTTAGTGTGGATACTTTACGTTTATAGGTAAGAAACAAAGGTGGTCTAGCATATTTTCCAAGCGTGTCGCCTTTTGTTAAGGAAATAAATAGCCTTCCTTGCTCAGCATCATAGTCGGCTCCACCTATTGCCAATCCTTTGTACCTTGCGGGCAAAGGAAACTTGCCGTGTTCGTAAGGTTGAAGATTGTAGGGCATTGTTAAATTAAGCTTGGCTTTCAGTAAATCTACCACGTCCCATGCCCAATAAAAACTATAGTAATCAGATGCATCGTATGGGCATGGACCTCCGCATTTATGTCCATTGTTTTGCTCGATTTTATAGCCAATACCACTTTCGTGACCAGCTGATTTACCCAGTGTCAAATAAGTGCGTGTACCAGGGATAATAAAACCAAAAGAGGCCCCCGAAGACAGTGTCCACATTTTGTTTAACCCGTCTTCATTAATACTTAAGGGTTTAAATTCCGGTTGATATTCATATACGCTGTGGTCGTAAAGTGGGTTTTTCATGGAAAAGTCGAGCAGGGCCTGTGTTTGAACAAACCCTGACGGACCGTAAATAACATCTTTTCTGGGGTTAAAGGCAAATGCCGTCGGGCCAATAGACAACCTAGAGGATATCGCTGCGTTAGATTGTGAGCCCGTGATGTGCGAAGCGTCAAAAAGGTCGGTTAAATTAGACGGAATTTCGCTTAACCAGCCAGCTGCATGAGCTGCGCCTTGTAATTGGTAAGGGCCGTACATTTTGCTCTCAGCAAGGTTATTTGCATTCCATATCATAATGCTCGTATCAGTTTCCGTGGCCGTTGCATCATACCAGTTGATGTAGTTGACCATTAACGCATTATCAACTTGCTTAATGCCAGTAATGCGAAAGTAACCCCCAATACCTGTTGAAACTCTTGGGTTATTTATTAGCGGAATAAAGTTCTGCAGAACAGTTTCGCCTTTCACAAAATCCCTCAAGTCTTCTGACTTTGTTATTGGAGGGATAAGGAATTCACCAATGCCTCCTAATCTTGGGTTGCTAGCCACAAACATCGATTTTTTAGATGTACTAAGACTGAAAATACCCAATGAAAAATCGACAGTTGAATTCTCCGCTTTGCCAGCGCGTTTGGTCGACAGCCGGAAACCGCCTTCGTATTCCCATGCCGAAATGTCAAGTTTAGGAGAATGAATTAATTCGTACGCTTGGTTTACTTGCGTGCATGTTAACAATGCTTTTTTCTGGTTTAGCCCCAGATATTGCGATACTTCTTGTCGTTTATCGTCACATTGCTCACTGGCAGAAGCTTTAGTCACAGAGGTTGAACCAAAAACACTAACCACAATTAGCAGGAGGAGTTGAGTCGAATGTTTTGTCAAACACATAGTTATCTTCCTGTTATTTCCCGATAAAGGTGAGCGTATTGTGCCACCATATTCGTCGCATTAAACTTTTCGCAAAATACCCTATAGCCATTGGCCCCCATTTCTTTGAGAGACATGGGGGATGAGCAAAGTGTATTGATAGCGCTAGTGAATGCCTTCTGATTTGCGTTTTCTGTAACCAGGCCAGTTTGTTGATGCTCAACAATCTCGGAATTTCCACCTGCATCGGTAACAATACAAGGCTTAGACAATGACATAGCTTCAAGCAGCGTCATGGATGTGCCTTCACTCAACGAAGAAAGTAGAAAAATATCCATAATGGCAAGATGGTGGCTTGGATCTTTTATATAACCAGTAAAGCGCACATGGTCTTCAATTCCTTCTTTTTGCACAAGTGCTTCAAGTGTTGGTCGCATTTCACCGTCTCCAACAAGTACAAGAATTAAATTTTGATTTTCTTTCAAAGCTGCTGAAAATGCTTTTATCATCATTTCTTGATTTTTAATCGGGTCAAAACGCGCTATCGTGCCAAGGACAATACTCTCTTCTGGAATGGCTAATTCGCTTTTTGTAATGGCCTTTATTGTATTATCGACTTGAAGTGATTTAATGCCGTTATAAATAACGTCTATTCGTGCTTTAGGAATAAACTCATATTCTTCGAGCGCGTCTTTGGTGGCGTGCGAGATTGCAGTTGCCTTTTTAGTTGCTCTCATTAGAACTGGGTTTACAAGCTGGCGTTTCCAGCTCGTTGAATCAGGGTAAAATCTGCCGTGTTCTGTGAAAATAACTTTGGCTTTAGTGAACAATGAGGCAAGCGTGCCGTAAACCCAAGGAGTATACTGATGGCAATGCACGACGTCGATGTCATAGTGCTCGATATGCCGTTTTAACGATTTAATAAGCGAAGTGTCAAAGCCAGGTTGACGATGAGCGGTAGAGATATCCGTGCCAGCTTTTCTCAGCTCTTCTCCCCAAGGTCCTAAAGGCTCTTCAATACAGAATATCGACATCGCAATGGAACGATCAGAATTGCCGTCAATAATATTCTTTATTACCATTTCAGTGCCGCCAATACGCATGTCATAGGTAACGTGTAGAACTTTAATCATATACCTTCCATCTTCATCTTTTGAGTTCTATCGTTGTGCGCACGGGACTGCGAAAACGAAAACTTAGAGCGAGACTTCATAAAAGGCAACTCTACGAAGCGATACAGACACTCAGACAACAGCAGAGTAATAAACAACGCCGCTACGTAGTAGATTGAAAAAGCAGTGTTGTTAAGGTCGAGTTTATTTAATACTGCAAGTGCGTCAACGTGCAATAAGTACATGGCATAAGAACGTGTAGATATGTGCATGACAGCGCGCGACGCTATACCTGTTGGATTGAAGTTGGTTTGCTCGCCCCAGACAATCCAAATCCCAAACATGAATGCAAGCCCCAAGCTGCTAGGGTCACCGATTTCCCACTCACGATTGTACCTGGCGATATAGAAAAACGCGTAGGCTGCAATTGAAGCAATAAAAAAAACGTTAATTTTTTTCTGTGCTTCACCCCAAACATGCTGCCTGTAGTGCTTCAAATAAGCTAGTAATACACCCATCGCACAACAATCTAACCTAACGTGAGTTTCGGTATGAGAGGAGTAAAGTTCGAGGTAACGAAAAATAGAAGGGCAAACTAATAACGTTAATAAGACGAAAACTTGATACTTTTTGTCGAGAGCTAATGTAAGTACGAACAATGGGGCAATAAATAAGTAAAATTGCTCTTCCACGGATAAAGACCAACTTACATAGAAAACACTAAGATCACCAAGGTAGTTTTGCAAAAAGAACAGATGAGGCCAGGGAAAAGAGAAATCTTCTTTTGTTAAGTAAAGCTGTAAAATAGTGACAAGTAGCACAGCATAATAAGCTGGCATAGTTCGCATCCACCGCCTGATCCAAAAGCGCGGTACATCAATATCACCAAATTTTTTCTTTTCCAGCAATAATTGGTTGCCTATTAGCCAGCCTGACAACACAAAGAAAAGGTCCACGCCAGTTCCTCCGAATTGAAACGGCGCCAAAATGGCAGGTGCACCAAAAGCTAAAATGCTGTGTGCGGTAAACACTAACATAATGGCGAGAGCTCTAAAGCAATCCAATGAAAAATTACGCTGCATATTTTGCAAACCACATTTGATACATCAACATACTCCACAGCACTATGCCGTGATCGGCTTTGCGTGTTTGATGCTCGTGCCAAAGTTTGTTTATTACACGGCTATCAAATACGTCATTTAGTCCACACTGAGCACGAAGAAGTCGAGATTCAGATAGCTCTTTTAGCTCTCCTCTAAACCACTCATCTAATGGCGTGCTGAAGCCCATTTTCTTTCTATACAGCAGTGAATCGGGGATAAAAGGCTTAAAGACTTCTTTAAGTAAGTATTTTTTCTCACCGTCGCGATATTTCTGTGAAGAGGGCAGGGTCGCGGCGAACTCTGCAACTTGGTAATCCAGAATAGGCGCTCGTACTTCTAACGAATTTGCCATACTCATGCGGTCGACTTTTACCAAGATGTCGCCTGTCATGTAGGTCTTGATGTCGGTGTAAAGAATTTTGCTTAAATGATCCGGACCGTCGGCTTTGTTATACATGTCTAAGGTATATTGACTAGGATGGTAATCGGCGAGCTGCTGTGCAACCTCAGGCTTAACTAAGCTTTGCCACATTTCATCTGTCATCATACTGTTAGTGATATAAAAGCCCATCGCCGGTTCGTGAGATAAGCTTGTGAGTAATGATTTCGCTTTTTTACCGACTGTGCCTGGCACTTTTCCAGCTAATTTCGCTAAGTGTGGAAAAACAGACTTTCGGACCGCTTCGGGAAACTTGTTTCTTAGCTTGTTTTCAACATCGTCAATCGAGTACTTTTCGTAGCCAGCGAACATCTCATCGCCGCCGTCTCCCGCGAGCGCAACGGTTACAGCCTTTCTTGCCAGTTCCGAAACGAAGAAGGTCGGCACTAACGAGGGGTCAGCAAAAGGTTCATCAAAAAAGCTCACGATATGTTCTAGTCTGTCGCTAACGTTTTGGTGAACGGTAAATTCATGGTGCTCTGTTTCGTATTTTTCAGCTATTTCACGAGCGAAATCCGCTTCGTTAAATGCTTTATCATCAAATCCTATGGTACAGGTTTTTACTGGAGTTTCGCTGGCTTGTGCCATCATAGCGACAACACCCGAGCTATCCACACCGCCGCTTAAGAAAGCGCCAAGCGGAACATCACTGATCATTCTTTGTTTAGTGACTTTTTCAAGTAAGGTCTTTAACTGCGCTTTATTGGCATCTTCACTGGCACTTGTGGTGTTTTTAAAGCTCAAATCCCAATATTCATGAATGCTGAAACCGTCTTTATTAAGAATTAAATAATGAGCAGGTGGTAACTTGTGAATGTGCTTAAAAATACTCTTTGGGTCGGGAACGTATTGATATGCAAAGAAGTCATATACGGCGTCTAAGCGAATTTCTCTTGGAATGTTCTCCAACGCCAATATAGCTTTAATCTCAGAGCCAAACGCAAATCGACCATTATCATTAAAATAGTAAAGGGGTTTTTTACCCAATCGATCTCGTGCAATAAACAGTTCTTGCTTGTTTTTGTCCCACAGAGCAAAGGCAAACATTCCGTTTAGTTTATCTAAACACTTGGTTCCTTCGCGTGCATATAGCTCTAAAATAACTTCGGTATCTGTATGGCTTTTAAATGTAACACCGTCGTTTTCAAGCTCGGCTCGCAATTCAAGGAAGTTGTAGATCTCGCCATTAAAAACAATAACCAAGTCACCCTCTTTCGAGTACATGGGCTGATTGCCTGCTTCTGAGAGATCAAGAATACTCAGCCGCCTATGACAAAGGCCGATATGTTCATCGATATACATGCCGCTGGCATCTGGGCCTCTGTGATGAATAGCCTTGTGCATAGCTTCTAATGAAGTTTCACCGCCTTCGTTGAAATTAAAAAGGCTAAATCCTGCAATGCCACACATGAATGGTTATCCCTACAAACTGATATAAGGTCGAAGAATTGACCCAGTTACAATGGTAAATTTTAAGGGAAGTTCACGCCAAATGTTTTCGGCTATTTCTCTTACCCTGCTTGAGCCTGACTCAGCGTTGCTTTTAGCGTCTATCAACTCATTATTTTTATCAAAACTCTGCCAGTTAAGCAGTTGAGGTTCTGCGCCCCATTGTTTTTTAAATTTATATGTACCTTCTTCAAAGGTTGAGCGGCCAAAGTCAAAAACTTTCACGCCATTGTCGGCGCAATGGGAAAGCAAAGACCAATACAACAACATATTAGGAGCAAGGCGATTGAAGTCACGAAGTGTTGAGGCCCATGGAATAGAAGCGTTGTCACCCGATTTTATGATAACGCCACCACCAATAGGCTGGCCATCGTGATAAACCACGCTAACTAAACTACTTTGACCGTAACTTTTTATAATTGCCTTAAACCATTTTTCGGCATGAACAGGAGAGCCGAGATCTCTCATGTTTTGAGCATATACGTTGTAGAAATCACTTACTAGGACGTTCGATGTGCCTAACTCAAAGGTAAGCCCATTTTTTTCCGCCTTCCTTATTTGGCTGCGTAATTTAGATTTGAAACTTGATAACAGTATTTCACTTGACTCAGGCAGTGGCAAAAGCATACGTACTTTTTTGTTCTCAAACTGGATTTTGTCTAAAGGTGATTTTTCTATACCTCTAATTTCCAATTTTTTTCCTGTTACGTTTCGCATCTGCGCAACAAGAAGCGCATGCATGTCATTTAACACCTTGTCGTTGTCGGCTAAGCCATAGCCTACATCGCAATAAGGTAAAGAACATATTTGTTTGCCCAGTAAAGGTATATTCATTAAAACAGCAGGGAAAACACCAACAACTTGCCCCGTATTAGCACATGTGGCAATAACGCCAAGCATTGAATGACCGTAAGCGGCCTTTACCGCTTCAAGCCACGCAAACTTGTGATAAGCGGAAGCACTTTTGTGTTGTGATACATAGGCATCCCACAAAGGTTTGTCGCTGGCTGACGCTATTCGTAACTTTGTATTTTGTTGTGCTGTCATTAATTTTGCTCACCTTTAATAACACCGCTTGAAGCGCTGCGGTTACTTAAATGCACCTTGGCTTCTGAGATAGTGCAAAATTTAACATTGGCATTTTTCGCTAAGTGTTGAGTAACAACCTCAATGCGCTGGCATATTGTTTCAAATGCATTTGGCCCATCTAAAAGGCCCGTTGCTCCGTCGATTAAACTAGAGCTGTGTAAGTACATATGAATAACGGGTTGTTTTTTCTGAATGCTTTGATCGACTAACGCAAGCATGTCTTCGATTTCGGTAAGCTCTGGACTCAAATAAATCTTTCTTAAAAGTTTACTGTGCCAAAGCAGACCGACAGATTTAACCCAATTAAAGGGCGGTTTAGATAGTCGATTATGAATGCGTTCACCAAGAGAGAAGTTTTGAATATTAAACCCTGCGGTAACAGGGACCTCAAGCAGTTGACGCTGCTCTCCAGGAGCCAGTGCGTTGTCAAACGAAGGCCAATAAGGCGATTCTGGTGCACCTAGGCAGCTAAAATAGTCGTTCCTGTAAAAAGGATAAACGCTTGAATCTACTACATAACCTCTTGATGCAAGTAATCTAAGCATTTTGGCACTTACGCCCCATCGCCCGCTTCTAAAGGACTGTGGGCGAACGCCTATTTCGTCGTGTAAAAGGGCGTTTAGTGCATCGAGTTTTTGCTCTACTTGCTCTAAAGGAAGGTTTATTACGTGAGATTCCGCTTCGGTTGTCTTACCGAAATAGGGAGGGTTACACCAAGGGTGTAGGTGTGCTCCAATTTCCGCGCTGTTAGACTTAGCAAAGGTTCGCAGAGTTTGACTGCCAAGATTATTGCTTGCAACGGCGTAATCAACAAAATACGTAGGACGGATACCAAGACTTTCACAGAAAGTTTGAAATGCAGGAAGCTTTTCAACGTTTTCAACTGAACAGTTATGCTGCGGAAACTCTTCGTCCCACTGCCATTCTTCTTCAGTATCAATAGTTAAAACAAATAACACGTCCTGTTTATGCATTTACACTCTCTTTCAGGATTCCTTCGAATAATTCAAGGTATTCATCAGCCATTCTCTTAGCAGAGAAATTGGCTTCTACAAACGACTTTGAGTTTTGAGCTAGTGAGGTGGCGAGCGCTTTGTCATCTAGCAGTCTCTCCCAATCTTTCTCAAGCTGCTTGCTGTTGTGAAGAGGAGCCAATAAACCAGACTCGTTGTGTGTTATTAGCTGGTCGATACCCGCAATGTCATAAGCAGACACCGGAATTTCCATGGCGCATGCTTCCATTAAGCAGCGAGGGATGCCTTCAAGCGTCGACGTCATTACGAACAAGTCAAAGTCGCGCAGCAGCTGTAGCCTGTCATTTCTAAAGCCTAAAAAATGAATGTCGCTGGCGCTAGCCAGTGTTTTTGAATACGCCTCTAAGCTGGGGCGGTCTTCGCCGTCACCCAGCAGTACTAATTCAATATCTTGACGCTTTTTATATAAAGACTCGAAGCAGTCTAAAATGGCTTTTATATTTTTCCGGCTGATCATTTGGCCCACAAAGCCAATGGTCTTCTTTTCTTTTGGCTTGTCTGTTTTTGTTTGTCTAACGGCTTCTACTTCAGACAAGTCTACGCCATTTTGGATATACTCAAGCTTGTCAGGCGATATATTAAACTTCTCCACATCACTCATTAGTTGTTTAGAAAGTGGAACAACTTTGTCGGCAAAGCGCATCGACTGACATCCTAACCAAATAAAGAGACGGAGTTTCAAGTCGGCAGCATTTTCAAAGCCGTGGGGTGTTACAATACACGGAATACCTGCTTTTCTAGCCGCCATTACGCCCAAAATATCTGACTTATAGCCGTGAGTATGGATAATATCGATATCTTGTTCTTGAATTAAATCCGCCAATTTCGAAACGGCACGCAGGTCAAAACGACCCTGCATAGGAATGTGGTGAGTTTTTCCTATCGCTTTGAACTGTTTTACTAGCTCTAGCTCTTCTGTACCCGGCTCTAAGGTAACAACAAGTTCACTCGAAACACTATCTGGCAAATGCTTTGATAACGCTAACACCCATCTTTCTGCACCGTAGAAACCGGTTGAACAAATAAACTGTAAAACTTTCATTGTTATTTATGCGAGCTGGTACTAACAGCGCCGCGTACTCCTATTAATGTTCCAAGTGCTCTAGCCGGAAAATAAAGCAGATAAAAAAGTGAACAATGCCACCAAGTTACTTGCTGCTTAACAAGCCTTTTTAGTCGCCACGTGTACGCTGCAAAAGGCAGCAAAGCGCCTACTAACATAACTATAGCGACAATAGGTTGCGAGAATATTATCGCGAGAAAAGCCAGTAAAAGACCACCTGTAAATGCAAAAGGAACAACAAAACTTGGCCATTCTCTGAGCGGAATGCGCCTTCCTTTTAAAGATGCAATATTGGACTGGCCACGCCATATTTCTTTTTTATACATCGGTGCGTAAGCTTTGTCTTCGCCAATGTGAATATACTGGGTTTGTGAGGTATAAAACAACTCACCTAATTTACTAACCTTATCGGTAAAGAAATAATCTTCACAAGTAAGAAGGTGTTCAGGAAACTTACCTGCCGCTTCAAATGTTTCCTTTAAAAGAAATAAGTTGCGGCCAGGTAGAAAACTGACAGGCACATCAAGTTCAGCATTGCTTAACGCCGTTCTTATTATCTCTAAAGGCGGCGCGTTAGGGCTGTTTACCTGCATGGCGCTGACTAGAGCCGTATTGTCTCGTGTTTTGAGAGTATCAATCATCACGTCTAGCCAATTCGAAGCAAGTGCAACATCTGCGTCTAAAAATGCCAAGTATTCACCTGTCGCCAAGCCGGCGCCCAGATTCCTAGAATGTGAAATCGTGTTATTTTCGTCGTTATATACAACTCGCAAATTTACTGTTTCGATAAATGCGCTGAGCGTATTTGAAATTTCTTTATTCTGACTTACCAAAACAACTTCGTATTGTTCTTTAGGTGTTGTTAGGCCCGCAATACTAGTTAGTGTTTCAATGAGCATGTCTTCACGCCCCTTATGAGGAATGATAAAAGACGTATTAATACTCATGGTTTACCTAACCATTTTTGAAGTTGCGGAAAACGTTTCACTAGCTGTTTTCTCTCTCTTGACGGAGATAAATCGATAAGGTTGGACAAAAGAAAACTCAATGGATTGGATTTTTCTGTTAATGCCTGACCTTTTTGTGTAGAAGTCGATGAAAGAGGGCGGGCAGCCTGCTTAAAACCGGAGTAATGACCGTTTTGCATCATTAAACAAAGTACGCGCGTGGTACTCGTTTCTGTACTCGTACTAAGGCGTTGAAAAATTGTATCTGCTAGTTGCTCGGCTTTTTGCTCAGCAAGTGTACGTTGGGCTTCAGTTAAATAGTTAGATGCAAAATGCAGTACGCATAGTTTTCTTAGGTCTTGCCCACTCCACGTTTGATTCGGAAACTCAAGAATGTCAGGCTTGTCCAGATAAGCATATTCGTTTACTGCCATCCAATTGGCATAGTGAGTAAGTGAGTCTACTGCGTATTGATAGCTCGAGTCACATTCACAGCGCTGTTCTTTAAGTGATATAAATCGGCAAACTGCTTGTAGGAATACAGTATAAAACCACGTTGCTTCGACATTTTCCAATTGCAACTGGTCGAAGTCATCGGTGGGGGAGACCGTATTCGCTATAATATAGGACGCGGCTTCAATATCACTATCACAACCTTGTAGTTCGTATCTATCTAGCCTTGCTTGCAGGTAGTTACCCGTACCTCTGTCTAGGGGGTACCTTCCTGTTTTTACATTTTTAACACCAGGAATATCGCTATTTTTAAACGCAAGCAGGGCGCCTACAAACGTACCGTCGCCTTCATAATAATTGGTTACCCATTGCGTTATGGATAATGCGGCGTCTCGAGACGGTGTGTAGCCAGTAAGCAAATGATGCAAAGTGAGACCATTGGTATAACAATGTTGCCCACCCGGACCGCCGCCTCCAGCATGATCATCGTAAACACCAGACGGCTGATGTTTAGAGTACGTTCTATGAGAAGCGGTATATGCCTGAACATAATGGTCGGTATGCCAAAACAATCCGCCGCTATACTCGGGCTTATCGTCACTGGTGTGATACACATCAATATCTGCAACGTGCTTGGCAAGATCATCGGCTAGTTCAAACCAACGGGTGTCGCCGCTTAACAACCACTGAATCAACATTCCAAATATGGGGTCGTATTGATTGTTGTAGTGTGACACGAAAAAGGGCTCGTTAGGTGCGAGTGCCTTTTCGTGATCAGCATACAGCTCACCAAAATGTCGCCACCCAAATTCGTCGATATCACGTCGCTTTTGATAAAAAGAAGATGGACCTTCAATGCCACTTTTTATAAGAGCGTCAAACTCGCATGATGTAGAAGGGAGAAAAGGCAAAACAGATGCGTTTTTTAACCACGCGCTATCAATGACTACCTGTAACGATTGCATGTCAAAAGGTGCGATTGAAATGCGTCGTGTTTTTTGTTCACCGGGCTGCAGTTCAGTATTCTCACTATGCCTAGAACCCAACAAGCTAACGCTAAGCGTGTTTGCTGATAGTTGCGCTGAAGAAGGAAAATTTTGCCAAAATTTATCAACATGAATACTAAACGTGCTATCGCGGTCTGAGATGGTAATTTGCGGCTGTGCTTGGTCACCCGAAAGCAATAAGTGGTCTATATGGTAAAGTTTAAAACCACGAAACGGAAGCGAGTTAACGTTGTCTTGATTTACATGAACTGGACTTTGCCAGTTTTCAAAACCACTGGAAGCCTGATGAAGTGTCAGATCTTCATGTTCAGATGAACTAAAGACATCAGAATTTAGCGTCAGCGTAGACTCTAGCGATTTACCTTTGAACGAGATACAGCATTCTTTTAAATAAATACTGTTTGGGTCTCCCAAGTCCCACTTCCCATTTGGGTGTGACGCAGCGCTTGGATTTCGCATTGTTAAATGAGCACAAACCGTTCCGGTACTAAGGAAGATTGACGCTTCTGTTTCAACAATCAGCTTTTTATCGCTGCCAAGCCTAATCTCGTATTTTTGTTCAACGGTTAATGCGCTGTATTCGTTGTTATTGCAATGAAGAGCATAAGAGAATGCAATAGGGGTTATCGATTGAGGAGTAATATCAACAATATCGAAAGAGCTGGATAAGTGCTTGTCGGTTGCAAACTTGAAAGGCTTGGCTTTATTAATTGTGAATGTTTTGCCATTGCCCAGAGACAGTGAAAGCGCCTCATCGTTATTGTTTACAGGTGAGACAAGCTTGTTCGATGGTGAGTCGATCTCCACCGCTTCTAACGTCAGAACTATTTCATCGCTTACTGAATGATGCTGTAAATCAATCAAGCCTTCACATAACAACCACTTTATTGAACCATCTGGCCATAGCTGCGAGGTTTTGATAAAAGTATCAGTTAAGAGTATTCCGTTTGCGGCAAGCCGAAATTGAGTGACGGCGGGCCACATTCCCTTAGGGCAGGGCAACCCTGTTTTAAAATGTCCGCACGTCTCTTTGGCTAAAGAGGCGACCTGGATAGTTCCAACCGTTTGTGTCATTACTGCTTTCTTAATTTCTTCCGTGAGCAATGTTCTCGATGAACATATGCATAATGACTCTAGTATGCCAATGGAATTGCCACTTGTGTAGCCTTCATCACTAATTTGTTACTTTGACCTTATATTTGCTTCGAAGTAGTATGACTACAGGACAAATAAAAACACTAAAGATAGCTTGGAAGGCGCTGATGTCGAAAGTTTGCGTGTTGTCGCAACGAGTACCGTATCCCCCAAATAAGGGCGAAAAACTTAGAACATATCATCAAATTGAATTTCTAAATCGCTTAGGGTACGAAGTCGAAGTTTTTTCTCTCATAGAAACTGCAGAAGATAAAAAAAATGCCGAAGCGTTAGCCAAGCATCTTGGAATTTCGGTCAACTCTTACCAGTTAGGTAGTAAATTCACGCGTTATGCTTCGGCTTTACTGCAAGGTTTGCCGATAAGTGTTGGGGCGTTTTACTCAAAAACACTTCAACATGTTATTGATGAAAAACTGAAAGAGGGTGAGGATGCGCTGCTGTTAACCGCGTCGAGTTTAAGCTATTACATCTTCAGCTCGCCTTATTACAACAATACCCATTGTCGCTTGTTTATGGACTTTATGGACGTTGATTCAGATAAGTGGGCGCAATACGCAGATTCTTCTTCTTTCTTAATGCGCTACGTATACCAGCGTGAAAGCAAAGGTATAAAAAAACTTGAGGCTAAAACAAACCAACGGTTTGATGAGTGCTTTTTGATTGCAAGCGAAGAGGCGCAGCTATTTAATTCTTCAGTAGACGCATCGAAAGCTATAACTGTGCTTGGAAACGGATTAGACTTCGATGCGTTTTATCCAGCGAAAGCCCAGCCTTGCGCGGTAGCAATAAGCACTGCACCGCATTTCTTGTTCACGGGCGTGATGGACTACAAACCAAACGTAGACGCGGTACTTTGGTTTGTTAAAAACTGTTGGCCACTCATTCGAGAAAAAGCGCCGAATGCAAAGTTTACTGTGGGTGGTATGAACCCTGTTGAAGAAATAAAAGCGTTGTCAGGCCGCGATGGTATAGATGTCACGGGCTTTGTCGATGATATATTGCCTTATTTTCACCAAGCTCATGCGTTTGTTGCGCCATTTAGGTTGGCAAGGGGCGTGCAGAACAAAGT
>VMHT01043233.1_pt1 | contig 30294 bp, 48 predicted proteins | sample 4693611 | NCBI WGS metagenome assembly VMHT01 (sample SAMN12280063, study PRJNA550983) | marine metagenome | isolation source: seawater sampled from same location over 5 years 0.02-0.2 micron viral filtrate | place: USA: collected off the coast of southern California halfway between the port... ... | reverse complement strand
TGGCCTACTCTTGGGAGGTACTTAGCCGCTGACGTTGTAGGGACGTATGAGTCTCCACGATCAGGGTTGTCTACCATGCCGCCTAAGTCAGAGCGGTAAGAGCGAAGACGAGTAACAGTAACGCTTTCAGTTCCATCAGGATCAATAATTCTGTGTATACCCGATACCTCAGACAAGCCCATTGTAAGATAGCCATTTAAATCAGTGCCATCTAATTCAAACTCAATAGCGCATAAAAACCCTGAAGAGGTAGCTGTAATTGTTGCTGTATGTTGCGATGCCTCTGTATTCACAGAGCCGCTTTGAATATCAAATACGCTTACTCCATTCGCATTCGCATCAAAAATTTGAGTTTGTAGGGTAAGGTATTGAACGGTAGTGCTTGTTGTTTCTACTGCAAAAACATACGTCCCTTTTTGCGTAAAGGTTGTTAGAACACGAGCATAGGGCGTTTGATTGCCTGATTGAGCCGTGGCAGTCAAAGTATTGTTTGATGTCCACGATGCGTCGTTAGTGCTTGTAAGAGACGATGATGGATCTTCAGAATACGTCAGTAGATTATGTGGCGCCCATTTGATAACAGGCATCTCTCGGACGCTTACGTTGTCTACATAAAAGGTAGCCGCGCCGCCTTTGAAGCCCAACTCAAAAGTGGATGAGTCAGCAATATAAACGTATTCATAATTGCCACTTGTTGAGTGCGATTGAAGCGATTGTCCGCCGTCCATAAGCGAAGGAGTGCCGCCGGAAACGTCTATCAATGTGAAGGTGACAATGTATGTCTTACCGGCTTCAACAGCTACGTCTTGGCTTAACGCAACAGTGACGCTTGATCCGCTGTCGTATGATGCGCCCCTGCTAGACCAAACCCAACCCGCTCCTGACCAACCATCAATGCTATCCGTAAACGAACCATTTGTTACAAGCTCAGGCCCATAGCCGTCCGTCATAGTGGCATTGCCAGCACGGGCGTGGGTTATGGCTCCATCAAAGTTAACAGTCTGGTTCTTGTCCTTCTGATAAAAGTTATCAATGAAGTCAAAGACAAGACCGGGGTTGTCAGAACCAACAGAGTATTTAGATATTCCTCGCCTAATAGACGTAGCTAGTCTGTTAAGCCTAGAGCCAAAAAACATTAGTCCATCTCCGATACGTAAGCTGTGCCTGTGCTTCCGCCAGTGATAAAGCTAATGGTGTCTCCTGAATAAGTGTGAATGAACTCTACAGTGTTAGATGGGATGTAGTAGTCGCTAGTAGTAGCCGTGCCTGTAACGCTAATGTGTACGTCTACAGTGGCAACAATACGCGCTACACGCTGACTGACAGCAGTAGAAGAGGCGGCTGTACCTGAAATAGAGACCGTTTGAGTTGTGCCAGGTCGAAGGCATTGGATAGCTGAAGAGTTAACATCTCGTGCTAAGCGTGACATAGGAGTTCTCCTTGAGTCAGAAAAGAATGGGGGCCATTTCTGACCCCCAGAGTTTCATTATGCAGATGGTACTGCGAGTACGAAACCAGCTTCAGGACGGTATACTTCGACACCGTACAGGCAGTCAGCCGTGTACAGAGTTGAAAGGTATTCCTGCTTGTACTGAGTTTGCGAACGTACAGACATTTGCTCTGCAAGAACAATCGCATCGCGATGGAACAGCAATGCCGCACGAGTGTCGACAGTTCCCGCAGTGTTGTCTCCCGCCGCTTCGATAGTTGCACAGTTAGCAGATACGTAGATATCTACACCGTACAAGTTACCGATAAGACCAGACTGTACTGACTGACCTGATACAAAGTCAGCAGATACATAACGGTCAATGCCCATGATCTCGTTACGAGTTGAGGGTGGGATAACAAGTACACGATTCTCCATTGGGACGTTGTTATCATCCATTTTTTGAATCATGTCTCGGAAGAAACGATCAGTAAAACCATCTTGGAATACACCATCTGTAATGGTGCCAACCAATGTATCGTCGGTGTACTGAGTCGTTGTGCCGTTGTCATTAAAGAAACAACCAGTGTGCTGATAGTCGGTTGGAGCCGCACCAAATACAACTGCACCACCATTGCCGAAACCAGTACCACACGAGTGGAGGTCATTGTCGATCTTGGTAGCAAGTGCATAACCAGCATCTTCAGTGTAGAACTGACGCAGGCTAGAAAGAGCCTGAACTTCAACGATGTCTTCGATGAGACGTGAGTACTCAAAGTGACGATCGATATCTACAGTCAGTTCGCTTTCTGTGTTTGCAATGATAGTGACAGCAGTGTCAGCCTCTTTCTCATTAGCATCTCCACGAACAGGCTTAGGAATGTGAAGCTTGTCGCCTTTCTTGCCAGACATTGCGATCTTCTTAACAAGAGGGGCCATCTTCAGGTTTTTCTGATAAGCGGCAATAATCTCATCACTCCAGATTTCTGGAATAAAAGTAGCCGCTTCAGCTTTTGCGATGTTACCTGCCGCGTGAGCCGCGCCATCGCCAAGCGTCGATTGGTTGTAAGTTGCAGTAGCCATGTCAAATCTCCTTTAGATTATTTGACTCGACCCTCCGCGTACGCTTGCAAAATATCTGATGACAATGCTTGATAACGCTCGGGGTCCGTTTTCATAAGTTTAATAATGTCGGCCCTGCGATATGTCTTTCTACTCGTCCCCTCACCACTGCCTCTCGTATTGCCTGTATTAGCCGCCTTGAGTTGCTGTTTCCGCACCTGCTTTTCAACATTTGCGGTTTGCTGGGCAACTGTCTTACGTTCTTTCCAAAGAGAGAACAGCTCGTCAGCCGCATCAGCGTTGTACTCTTGGTCAGCCTGTACAAACAACTGAGTCCTAATCTTTGAGGCTTTGATCCAATCTGCAAACTTTTCATCAGACAATATATCTTGCATATCAGGGTGCTTGTTATTTAGCTCCGCAATAGCAGTTTGTCTTTTGTAGTTTGTAGAGTATTCCTCAGCCTCTCTAATCTTAGGGTGATTCTCAATAGCACGATTAACTGCCGCTTGAGGATCTGTAAAATAGTCAATATCACTATCAGGCTCAACATTGTTCTGTTGAGGTGCTGATGGTGTTTGAGTCGCTATGTACTCATCCACTACCTTACGAAGCTCGCCAACTTCAGAAGAATGCCGACTCATCACCTTTTCAACTTCTTGGTGCATTTGAACGACATCCCTTAAAGACTTACCTCTGTACTTCTCGGGTATATCGCTGTCGACTTCTTCTACTTCGGGTTGTTCAACTTCTTCTACAGAATCCTCTGTTGGAAGCTGAGCCTCTGGCTCTTCGTTTTCAATCTGACCTACATTGTCCTCTTCAGGGGGCAGATCAATGATTGTTGCTCTAGACATTATTAAACTCCGTGACCTTAATCATTATGGAGGTTGCTCTTTCTGCCAGCCTTTTCATGTTCTCGTACCCACTTCATGTGACGACCCGGAAAGTCTCCACTTGAACCGTCGAGTACGCACTTTGGCGCTGACAGCATTTTAGTAGCAGTCAAGCCACAATCGCACCTACTGATTGTCTCTCCACTGCGTACCATCTTTTCAAATATACGACCGCAATCACAGCGAAAATCGTATATTTTATACATTTAGCTCATCCTGAGCTTCCGCTTCGGCTTGGTCTCGCGCCGCAGTAATCGTTGATTCTAAATTAATTACTGTGGCTAAAGCGGTAACCTGCCCCTTGCGATAAAAAAATTCTTCCTGATCGCTAATAGTTTGAATGTCTGCTAACTGTTTTGCATTGTTAGCCAGCTCTTCTACAAGTTGCTTATAACCTGCATGGTTAAAAAGCGTATTGTAGTTATCAAAATACTCCTCAAGCTCAGGTGTCATACTTCATTCTCTTTTGGTTGATTTGTGCCTTGTAGCACGGTTTTTTAAAAATGTCAGGCTTTTTTAGTAGTTTTTCTTCTCCGCCCCGAAGCTGTTACTGCATGTTTAATTTTTGCTGGCCCAGTTTTACGCTTTGCTGATGAGCGTTTTTCTGCCGCAGTCATTTTAGCCGCTACCGCTTTTGGCCTGCAAGAAGGGTAGGGGCGCTTGCTTTTCTTCGCAGACTTACGACCGCAAGGCTTGCCCGTCTTAACATCAACCCACTCTTCTTTAAACCACTTGGTAAGACCTTTTTTTGTCTTAGCCATATGTACCGCCACGTTTTTTATAGGTCTTAACAAGCCAAGCATTAGCATACGCACTGGGATAAACGTCAAACTTGCGCTTAGCCTCAGACTTTACGCGCGAGTAAAGAGCCTTGTTCTTTACGTTTGCGGGTATCGTGCTTTTCTTTTTAGGCTTTGCCTTTGCCTTGGGCATAACTACTTCTTTTTCTTTCGATTGGTCATTGTGCGCTGACCACGCTTAGGCAGTGCAGGTTTTTTCTTCTTAGGCTTCATTGACTTCATTCCATAGCCAGGCATTGCTTTCTCCTTTGCTTTCTGTGAGAGATCATCAAAATGAAATAGTTTTACCGACGTTTTACCATGAGACTTGCCAGAATGGAGCGTACCATCCGGCATTTTATGTGTGCCACCTTTGTGTTCAGTGCCATCACGCTTGTAATGCTTTACGCCCTTAGCCATTACCATTTGACCTTATGCGACCAATAACGCGCAGATAGTTTACTGGGATTTGAGTCTTGAGCATTGTGCCGGGCATAGTAACTTTTCTTTCGCGCTTTATCTTTTGCGCTCTTAGGATTCTTGCCTGCACCCTTTACACCTTGCTGACCAAATCGAATTGTCTTGATCTTATCACCATCTTTCGCAACTACAACATGCGATTTAGTGGGATGGCTGGGTGTTCTCTTCGGCTTGTTGTACCCGCTTACGCCTACGCGTGCCAGTCTTGGGTCCTTCTTGCTCATTGGTTAAAGCCTCCATCTTGGATTGAAGCTCCTCCACTTGGCGGCGCAGGGGCTCTAGCTGGTTGTTGAACCTGCTGAAGATCATTTGGAGTTCTCTGTCGGTTAACATTATCTTTTCCTTCGAGTTGACGTTCTTTCAGTAATACTTCGGCAACCTTCATACGACGCTCAAACTCTCTGTCGTCTTGGTCACCTTCCTTAAGGTTACGTGTAATAGCATTGATCTTGTCAATCTCAAGCTCTTCCGGCACAGCTTGCGCTTCTGCAACCAGCTTGCCTGCTCTTGCCGCAGACTCTTGCGCTTGTGCATTGAGAGCCGCTGTCTGAGATTGCTGGAATGCCATCTGCGCTTGCTGAACAGCCATCTGCATTTGCTGTGCCTGCGGATTAGGTTGCATAGCCTGAGACATAGCCGCAATAAGTTCTTCGCGATTAGATAAGTTCATATTGTCTATGATGCTTTGAACTAGCGTTGGGTACAGTGGCGACTCTTGACCCATGGTTTGTAGTAGCTGAACTAGCTGAGTAACTTCGTACTCACGAGCAATAATACCCAGAGTACTGCTAGCGTTAAACTTGTAATCTGCAACGGGGTAAGTTTCGGGATCAAATTGCATGTACCTATATGCGGCCTTCTTAACAAAGGGAATTAAGAAAGACTGTTGGAAGTTAATTAGTGTTCGCTTGTGGCGCTTAATGATCGCGCCTAGTGACATACTAATACCTGCGGCAGTTGCCTCTCCGTTTACGCTTCCGGCAATGCCTGCTGAATCTACTGCGCCAGTAGCTTGTTGAACCATCTGCTGTAATGCACCAGCCTGTGCAAACGTAATCTGACTGACCTGACCAAAGTTAAATGGCTGGAGTACCTCTCTAGGATCTCCATTAGTCAGAATCATCTTGCCGGGGCGTACTTCTGGCTTAGCACCTCTAGGTAGCCTTGTCGCATCTAAGGCCATCATTGGGTGAATAGTAAGGCTTAGTGCATCAATTCTAGCTCGAAGTTCTGTGTCGAGTGCCTTTTGTGAGTTGTAGCCTTTCTCACAAACACCTCTTCCCCAAAATCGCCCTGGCACTACATCCCAAGGGAATGCAACTACGGGTCGGTCAGTCATCATGTAAGGATTGGCTTCTGCCTTGAGAAGAATCCCACCGTTAGCAATAACGATGACAGCTTCAACGTATTTGCCTTCTTCGACATTTTCTAAGCCATCATCACCAACTGCATCAGCAAGTAGCTCACGGGGAACAAGACCGTAGTATTTGGTTAGGCGCACCTTGTCATCATTGTAGATTGTGATGTCTTGATCTGGCTCAAGATCTGTATCGGGAGCCGCAGGACCTACGTATTCATCACGATAAACGCCTTGCTCTTGAAGAAGCTCGACTTGGTGTCGGCTAACAAACTCATCAATACAAACGCCTAATGCCTCATCAACACTGGTCGCAACAGGATCAATCAAAAAGTTTTGTGGGAGTACAGGGCGAAGCTTTACCTTCACCTTGTCTTGGATGTTAACGCCAACAGCTTGAAGGTCACCATCCATGATGGGCTGAGTAGCAGGCACCATCTCCTTAACTTCTTCGATAACGATCTCGCCAATGCCTGTGCCAAAGACAGCCGCATTAATAAGGCATTCAGCAACAGCCTTGCGTATCATGGACTCTTCAAAGTCTTCGGTAAGTTTGTTTCGCAAGAACAAAACGTCTTGGCGTTCGGTATCACCTAGATTATCCGAGACATCGAACCACTTGCCTCTGCCAAAAGTTGCCTCTTCAAGCTCCGCAACATTGGACTCAACAGCCTGCTGTAAAGCAGGAGAAATAATACGGCTACGCTCAGACCTACGCTCACTATCAGCAGGGTCCCAAATGCCACGCCAAAGCCGATAGTATTCTTCAAAACGCGCTTCATAGTTTGACTCATAGTAATCTCGCCAGTCTTCGCACTTAGTCATTACCCACCCTTCAACAGATTCCTCAATAAGGATGGGGTCGTCTTCGTATAGATCGCTCATATTAGTATCCCGCCACTATATCTAAAATGTCGTGGTCGTCTATTTCGTATTCATAGTCGTAAGCCACATTTGCTAGTTGGTCAATGTAAGCTAATGCGTCTATCAAATCGTCGTGGGTCAAAGGATCAGGGAATTGAAAGAGTTGGTCAAGGAATCTTGTGTTCCACTCACCTTTATTTAGTGTTACGTATCCATTTTCAAAGCGACCTTGCAGTGCCCACATAACCCTATCGACCTTCTTCTTGTTGCCGTGGGTTAGTTCTTCTACCCGAAAGAACGTGCCGTACTTCTTTTGTAAATCAGTAAGTGGGGACATAACCGCTTGCTTGGCTATGCCCCTTTCTATGCCTACCGATACAGGTCTGTAGTCTCTTACTGCTTGGAAGATTTTGACTGCCGTTTCGTCGAGCGTCCACCTGCCGTAGATGATGTTTTCGACGTACCAGCCTTCTTCCGAGACGTCGACGACGGCGATCGCGGTTTCGTCGAGCTTCGTGTTTTTGGTGCGCTTTTTGTTGACTTCTTCAAAGCCGGCGAGGTCGATGGCGATGTAGTAGTCACCACGGGGCTCTCGGTCTTCTTCAACACGGACCCAATCTTCTTTAAACATTTCTGACCCACGAGCCTCAAACGAAGCCATAAATTCTTGACGAAACGCATAACTAGACATACTCCTTTTAGCAATATTGATTTCATCTTTATCAAGCAGAGGATTATCGTAAGAAGTAAAATGGTAGGCCGCGTAAGTTTCATCATCACCTAACTCCGCATACTTATACAATTCGTAGAAGTGATTCCTTCCCATTGGCGTACCAATAAACATGGCACACCCCTTCTGATCCGCAAGTGCTGGTCTCAGGATTTGCTCGAATACGTCGGGCTTCATGTCCGCGTATTCATCTAAGACTAAGAACTTGAGGCTAACACCTCGCATTGTTTCTGGTCTATCTGCCCCTTTGAGGCTGATTGTAGCTCCGTTGATGAGCTTGATCTGTAAATTGTTGATGTGACTGCCAGCGATAACAGGATGACCCAACTCCAAAAGAGTTTGCCACATGATGTCCCGCGCCTGTCCTTGCGTTGGTGCAACGTAGAATACATGTCCCCTATCGGCCTGCAGAGCATTTACTATCAACATCCATGCGGCGAGGCGAGACTTACCCGTTCGTCTGCCAGCCGCTACAATTTTAAATCGGGTATCGTCTGCCCAGACCTTCTGTTGCCAAGGCAGTAACTCTATATTGAGATCACTCATAGAAAGCTATGATCCATTGAATTTATTGAACACCGCTGGTGCTTCTAACAGATCAAACGTAACTACTACTTCGATGTTGCCCGCACTACCTGCTGATGCTCTGATAATGTCTCCCGGTTGTAGTACAAACACCGCATTACCGTCAAGCAACAAGTTTTCTTTTGACGATATGTTAGTGCCGTTATAAATGTACACGTCTGGAGTATTAGGGTCGGGTTTTTTTATAAACAACGTAATGTCATTAGTAGAGTTATGTAGGTTAGCTACAAACGCCATGTTCCAATGTGCAACGTAACCAAGAGGAATTTCTACAATCTTTTGCGTACTGGTGTCTGTTAGGTTCTTGTTCTTTGTATACAGCATTAGGAATACGTCCACATAACTGGCGTTGTCTTACGATCATCGACATGGACAAAGGTTTTGGCTACGCCAATGCCGCCGAAGTCCATCTTCACAGCTTCGTGCACAATGTTCATGCGCTCAACTCCACTTGTTACGCGGATATCAGCGGCAATCCCTTGGTTGTGTGTGCCAGGATTTTTTTTGTTCACCTCGTTGGGGTGAGATTCGTGGCGATACCCACTGGTAATCACAAAAGGAAAGCCGCAAGCCTCCCTTAGTTGTACGAGCCTTTCTAAAAACGCCTGATCCATTTCGTTAAGACCTGTATGGGTGCAGTCGAACTCTTCTAATCTAAAGTATTTCATTTTTTGTAAGAGCCTTTCTTGTACCTCTTCACAGTTGCTCTTGCTTTTGTTACAGCTTTTGCTTTGGGAGTTGATGTTCTTTTCTGATAACCCCTTTCTATTGCTTCAAGGTTGGTATACCCAAGTTCTTTTTCTGTTTGTTTGTGAGCTTTTTCCGCAAGTTGCTCAATCATTTTAACTCCGGCATCTGTTGATCTGTTTTTTTCACGAGCCGCTCTTATTTTAGATGAGTTTTCGTCAAGTAATTTGCCAAAGTTTTTGTCGTATGCGTCCCTGAACTTCCGTGGAGTTATTTTTACTGGACTCTTGGTTACGGTTTTCTTTTGACCGGGTTTCTTTTGATTAGCCATAATTTAATCCTCGTTTACTTGGTTAATAACCGTAGGTTGGATAGTGTTGGGATCGAATTCGCTAGAATCCATGCCAACATCCTTGACTTCAGCAGTGCCTACGCCCGTAATGTTGATCTGAATAGCAGATTTTCCGCCATTTTGCACGACATCTTTTTCAAATGCCGCCACAGGCAGTATCCGATCCATGACTAACTTCCATGCCGCCGCCTGATTCTTGTGGTCATGGTCTAACGCCGCATCAAATATCGTATCCAATACGCGCTTGGACTTCGGAGAGGCCAGCATACGCGATTTATACTCGTTGATTATCGTAGCATCACCCTTCGGACGACCCACCTTCTTCCTGCCGCCGGGAGAATTAGCCGCCAAATCTTTCTTGGATGGCCTACCGGACTCCTGCTTTCTTTTTTTAATCTCAGCCTTGCGACGTTTTACATAACTTTCTTCAGCCATCGCTGAATCTCCTTACCATCAAGCCTTTCCATAACTGCTCTATAGGGCGCAACTCATTAACTTCCATTTTTATTCTTGGCCCATACCCATAATCATGTGGCGTAGAGTTAGATAGGAATGATTGTTTATCTATCCAGCCATTGATCCTTAACGTATTTTCTTTTTCAGACTGCCCAACCAGCACCGCAATGTCAGCTTGGAACTTATTTGCGTTATCAAATACCAGCGGGCCATATTCTTTGTTGGTTGTTTTTACATCTATAGAAATACTATCAAACCACAAATCAACGCCACCATCAGTAAGCACATTAACTGTCGGTGGATCTACTTGAAGTAAACGAGCTACAGCAAACTCAGCCTTAAATCCTAGAATATTTGCATCTACCCTAGACTGGCGTTTGTTTTCTAACCTCGGGGGAAATCCCTGCATCTCACACAGCTTAACTGTGTCTGCTCCCATCAACTCTGACTGGTGAGCATCTCTCTTGTTTATGGTAATCAACATTAAAAATTAAAGGGTCCTATTAACCAACCCACCCTCCCTATCCTATATATGAAATAGACTCCGATCAACCTTCTTTATACCTTATAACTTAACGGAATAAAAACCGTAGGATTATTCCTTTAGTAATCAGGAAGTTAAGGCAACCGCAAAAACCCTATTTAGAATGCCCAGCTGGCCCAGTTGGCCCAGAATGCCCGAAAAAGGTCAGAATGCCCGTAATGCCCAAGTTTAGACCCCGGGTTGAGGTTCCAAAATCCGCTTTTTTTGTATCTGGGTGGGAACTACTTCCCTCACGGTACGCCGGGCACCCCCCCCGTGGGGGTGTACCGGCTACCATTCACGCGATACGCAAGCGCACCGCTGAATGTGTGAGTCCGCTAAGGACCCTCACAGCTCCTTATCGATCTCCCGTTTCGGTCAGTCGGCCTCGTCGAGCCCCGAGCGCCGAATCAGAGATTCGTCTTCGTCGGCTTCGTCTTCCGCGCCACACCGCAGAAGAGGCTCGCTTCAAATAACCCGCCATTGCCGTAGGCATTGTCGGTTAATTATTGCTCTGTCTCCTCGGCTCGCGCCTACGTTAGGCTCCAAAGTCAAAGACTTGTGTATGCCTACCTTACGCAAATTGATGACGAACCGTCATCTGCTTAGGATCCGCCAGCCGCGCCAGCCCCGCAAGGGCCGCGAGAATAACGGTTTCCACCCGCAAAAACCCGCGGGCAGACCCTCCGCGATTCACGCGGACTACCCCCTTGCAGTTCTGTCCCGTCAGTCGGAGTCCTGCATCTGTCGGAAACGACACCAATTTACCTAAGGAGAAATACTATGTCTTTGAAATTAAATCCTAACTCCGGCCTCGCCTTCAAAAACGATCGCGGCCTAGAAAAGTCCGACAAGGCGCCTACTTACAAAGGCGAGATTTTATTTGAAGGTCGCAAGTTAGAAATTGCGGTGTGGGAGCGGAAAACAAAATCCGGCAAAGCGATGCTCAGCTTCAACGTACAGGACGCGGTCGCGGCCGAGCTGGAGCGAATCGAGAAGCGACGCGAGTACCTTCACGATGTAGCTAACGCAGGTAAGTAATTGATAGGGGCTTCGGCCCCTTTCTTTTTATCCAACGATGGAGGATGTAACGATGTACATAACGATGGTGTTGTTAGTTGTGTTTGCAGTAATTGGTGCGTTGTCAACGATGATGGCGCTACTTAACTTTATGTGGATGGTGGCGTTGATGTCTGCTGTCTTAACTGCCGGCTTGCTGTTTGGCATTGATGCATTAGCGGAGGTAATACAGTAATGGAATACATAGTCACGTTGATAGAAACAACACGCCACATAGTGATGGTGGAAGCTGACGATGAATGCCTGGCACGAGCCCATGCAATTATCGGATGGCGCGAAGGCGATCTGTTAGATGACAGGCCGCGCTTGTTAGATTTGGAAGCAGTACAAATAGATGTAATACCAACGGAGGACGTAGCATGAAAGATCAGTTAATCAATGACCTCGAAGGTCTATTCCATGAGCTAGTCGACTATCGCAGTCGGTTACTTCATCACCTAAACGATGCATCTGTGACTGAAGAGATGAGTGACGATGCAATCGAAGACTTGCGACAGATACGAATGTCACTAAGTTACACCGAAGACCGTATCATCGAACTCAAAGAGCAAATCAATAAGCGAGTTTACTGCGTTGAAGTCACAACTAACGTGGTGTCGATTGTTAAGGTGCTTGCAAAGAACGAAGACGATGCTGTCGAATGGGCTACTGACGTTGCCGATAAGCGCATTGATCTTGGCATGTGCCAGTACGATGTTGAGCGTTACAGCGAAGGCTATTCGTTAGGCGATGAGTCAATAGAAGATGACGAAGCAGAAGAGGAGTATCCATACGATGACTGATAAGCATACCTTTCGAGTTTACAACGCTGAGGGTAAAACCTTGGCGTTAGTAGAGGTGCCATACGATCCAAGCAGGGATGAAATGACTGACGTGCTTGAGTTAGTTGGCGAGTTTTATACAGACATGGTGGGCTATGAACATGTTGGTCCGTCTGACAAATGATGGCGATGCCTGGGCGACAGCCCAAGCTGAGCCATTACAAGAGACGCTCACGTTCTTGCGCCCCCGGTTTGTGCGGGGCGCAAAGAACCCTCGCTTTATTAATTACTAAAAGGAACTAGTTATGGAAAAAAGACATTGGATATCTGTTGAGTATCGAGTGACTCCTGACAAAGAGTTTGGTTATACACGAGCCTATCCTCTCGATGGCGGACCTGACAAAGATGTTGAAGGCATGTTGCTTTTGGCAATCAGAGATTACGAAGACAGTAAAGTCGAATACCCTGACTTTGAATGGCGTCTTCATTACAAATGCTTTTAAGGAGTTAAATATGAAAATCGACAAACATATACCACCACCTAACTATGTATTAGGTGGCAAGCATTTGCGCGTCGTAAGCAAAATGGATGTAAACGATAGCGTACTAGTAGAGAGAGCCTACAGCAGTAACGATCCCATTGTTCAAGGCTTAAGGCAAGCTGGGAAAAAGCTAGGTTACGAAATGTTGTGCCGCAAATCTGAAGACGGCGGCTACAGAATATGGAGAATTAAATAATTATGGATAACTTACGAAGCTTAGATCCTGAATGGTACACCAAAGGGATGATCGGCGAGACCGTGCTAAACAATATGGAGTACTACTTGTTTAACCACGGCGATGCTGACTGGGATGGCTTTACTCGATGGGCAATCGACTTTGGTCTCAACAAAAAAGAAATTATTTTGCTGATAAAAGAGGCAAAAGTGGCAGAAAGTTTAGATAACTCTGCATAACTTTGATAAAGTTTAACAACCAAAACCAAAAAGGAACTGTTATGAAATACGATCGAATCGTTGAACTCGTTGAGTCTGCTATGGCAGACGAGACTACATGGCGCAAGACATGGGAGTCACAGTCTTGCCTTCACCAAAACTGGGTAACCAAACGCCCATACAATGGCACGAACCAGTTGATGGCAATGATTGCCAGCTGGAAATACGGCTACACCAAACCTTACTGGCTGACATGGAACCAAGTGCAACAGCTTGGCGGTAGCGTCAAAGGCCAGAAGGCAACACCCGCAATCTTCTTTAGCAAAGCTAAGGATAAAAAAGATCCTGAAAAGGAGTTCGCTTTTGCAAAGGTGTACAACCTATTCAACATTGACCAAACAGGTATCGAGTTACCAGAGATACCACTGCGTGAAAGCAGACTAAAAAATCCAAACGAGATTGCCGACGCACTGCAAGTTAAAGTGAGTAATGCAGAGCATCACAATCCATGCTACTCACCTTCAGCTGACCAGATCCGAATGCCTATGCCAGGGCAATTTGAATCTGACGATGCTTATCAATCTGCGTTCTACCATGAGTGCATTCACTCTACTGGTCACAGCAAGCGACTTGATCGTGATCTGACTGGTGCGTTTGGTCACGAAGACTATGCCAAAGAAGAGTTGGTAGCAGAGCTAGGGTCTATCTTTCTATGCGCTCAACTGGGTGTGACCTATGACATCAGCCAACATGCCAGCTATATCAAGTCATGGCAGAAAGCTATCAAGTCTGACCCTCGTTACATTACGACAGCGGCAAAGGATGCACAGAAAGCATTCGAGTATTGCATGTCACAGTTTGAACTCATGCGAAAGTATGACAACGAAGCGGCATAGCCGTTCAGGATTCCGCACCCCGGCTTTGGCGGGGGTTGCGGAAATCCCTCACTACCAAAAGGAGAAGACAATGGACTTACGTTATTGCATGCACGAAGGTGAAGACTCTTGGTGGGAATACGATGCTAGAGGTATTCCACTATGCAAAGTCTGTGATCGTTGCGAAGAAACAAAGCTTTCAATGTACCGACCAGAAGTATTAACCAATTCTAATTACACGGCTGATGAGCCAATCGAACCGGAGACTTACTAATGGACTTAACCAAAACTTACTTTGAACAGATCTGTCCTGAGTTGTTGGAATCAGAGATCAAAATCCTTATTCAAAACGTGCTTGATCTGTATAAGCCAGAGAATGTTTACCCTCACGCTGTTCGCGTAGTAGCTAAGAGTCTGTTTCCTGACATCATCAAAGATGAAAAGGTTACATACATAGACGGTCGAGACCGAATCAAAAATGCTATTGCAAATCTATGCAGTGCGCACGCTGAGCTAGACAAGATACCTCAAACCAAACTCACTGATGCGACTGGTATGACCATGCTAGATATCCAGTCATCTATTCACTACTTGCAAGAAGAGCTAAACAAACTAGAAAGTAAGGAGGCATTTTGATGGATATTAAATTGGCAGTTGAAGCTTACGCTATGAAGTATCGTGCATACCACGATGCGCTCGATATCTACATCGACCATCAAGATTGGGAGGCTCTTCATAATCTTGATATTGCAAGAGATCACTTGGCTGACTGCGTTAAGCGGCTACATGATATGGATATCAAGGTGACTCTTGGCGTCATAGAAAAAGAACCGGAGAAAAATTGTGCCTGATCGTTACTACCCGGAGTCACTGCTCCGGGTTTACTTTAGTGTATGCCGGGTGCATAACCGAGAGCCTACCTTTGAGGACATGCAACAGTTTGTTTTTGAAGCCTTGGGCAACGGTCACTCGGATGGTATACCTATATCGAAACTAAATGAGGTGTTTCACAATGCTAGGAAAAATCAACATTCTCGTACGCGGTAGTATCGAAGAAGATGCTGACGATTACATGGGAGCCATCATCGAAGACTACAACGAAGCAGAAGGTATCCTGCATTTGTTTGTGGATGCCGATGAAATTGAAGCAAGCTTTTTAGCTGAGTCAGAAATAGAACACAGCGAAGCTTGGGGTCAAATGGCATCCCGGGAAATAGTCGATCTTCATATTTTTCTATGCGACTGGAAAGGTCACAGCATCATTAATGAAGAAGATGTTGTCTGGGATATTATTAAAACTGATGGGGGACAAAGGACATGGCATTAGATCCTTTGAAAGCTATACCTACAATTGAAGCAGATCCATGTGGATGGCACATGCATGATTACATAAGCTTAATAAAGTCTGATTATCGAGCTGGTTGGGATGATGCTATTGAAGGCAGGTCAAATATAAACTCAAGCATTCATTACATATACGGATACGATGATGCTACCCAATGGCAATATAGCTTTAGAGAATGATAGTATGCCTTAGTCCAAAGGCAAGTTCTCTTCCTTGGTAGTCGGCTGGCGGCGTGCCGATGGACAAAAACGCCGCACCCCTTTCCTCCGGTGGCACAATGCTTGCAAGATGTTGGCACTGGACAACCCGACGGCACCACCCCTATCCAACTAAAACGAACCCCTCCGCAGGCACGGAGGGACCCGAAGCCGCTCGATGGTGCGAGTTAAGACTCGGACTTGCCGAGGGCACCCTCGATGGCAGAGCGCGTAGTAAAGGGCTTGCCCTTGGCATCTGTCAAATACTCGATGCCTTGGGATTCCAATACGCGGATAAGCTTTGGCGTGGTGTACGCCTTAAAGATCTCGAACAGTTCACGGTAGTAAACGTATTCAGCCATTACTTTCTCCTATAAAAAAGCCCCGCGTTTAACGGGGCAAGGGTGCGGGGAAAAGGAACCTAAACCCCACACTGGAAGTTACCAAGGGATATCGTCGTTAGGCACGGGTTGCGGTGGCGCACTACGTGCTGGCTGACGTGCTGGCTGTTGCGGCGATGGCTTAAACGTATCACGCTCAGCGTACCACTTGCCAGATCGACCTTCTTTGATCTCGACATTGATCCACTCAAGTGATGGGTCGCTAGCCTTCTGCGCTCCTATCCATGCACCAAACTCATCTAGCTTGAATGACAGCTTTAGCTTTACAAAGTCCGGTGCTGTATCTGGTGGTAGTTTGACGATCATGCCGTCTACAAATTTTTTCTCTTCACTCATGGTGTTCTCCTCAATGGATTAATTTTCATTGCTTGGTTTTCATAGGTAGTAAAGACACCACCTTTTGACTGCGCCAGATTTAAAGCCTCCTTTACCTCGTTTGGCGTCTCTTCTACGATGCAACGCAGTACCTCCCATTCTTCGTTAGCCACTGCGCTTTTTACTTGGCTAATAAAATCGAACTCCTCACGTATCACTTTCATATACGCAAGGAATTCTTCTTCGTTGGTTACCATCCTCGGTTACTTGAGGTTGCATTGTTGGCATCATCATCTTTATCGGCACCGATACCCAATGCCATTGATAAGCTGTAACGCTTGGCATAAGTAATGGCACTACCAAATGCTTGAGCAGTGGCCTTGTCTGCTCGCACAATCATTTTGCCAGTCGATAGTGAATCGCCATGCCCATACAGCACAGTCTCAATACATGCACCTACTTCGCACTCGTGACTAATTTGCTGGATCATTATGTTGTGACTGTTCAAAGCTTCTTTGGCATAGTCCCAAAGGTCTTCAAACTTTACATACTGGCTTTTAAAATGAGGGTTTACTGCGTCAGCCGTGGCGTGAGATAACTCCCGCTGAACTTCTAAAAGCTTTTCAATTAGCTTGCTCATACTGCTCTCCTTTTTGGTAGGTCAGACCATACTATCGAAGTTTGAAAGAGTTGTAAAGAGTTGCAAACCTTTTAAAGGTTATTGACAAGATTGGCTATGTCAGTCACAGTTAAAGACTTTTCAAACCAAAATAGAGGGGACAGTAAATGACTGATGAGTGGTCAGCATACTGCAATGAGCAGAACCAAATAACAGCACCAACATCAATGTTAAAACCAATAATGGCAGGGCAGAATGGGAGATCTGCTTTAGATAGATTACGCAGTGCGGCACTCAATGACCGCATAGAAGAGCTTGAGGAGCGTCTGGCTAAAGAAAGAGACGTTATCCCCGGCATGATTACCACTGGAACCGTAACGCTTGTATACGCCCCGTCAGGAGCTGGTAAGACCGTATGGATTCTAGGCAACTTATTCCAATCTATTCGTAACAACCTTATCAAAGGCTCCGATGTCATCTACTTTAACGAAGATGATGGGGCTAGGGGCGCTTTGCAGAAAGCTAAACTAGGTAAGCGCCACGGCATGACAATGGTTACGCTGGCAAACAGCAACGATCCATACCTTAGGAACACCAATCAGGCGCTCGAATTGCTTAATGCTATCCGGGAAGAGGGTGAAGCAGACGGCAAGATCGTTATCTGTGACACGCTCAAGAAGTTTGTAGGTGTTATGAACAAGGGTGAAATGCGTGACGTGCTTCATGTCTTTAGAGAATTTGCGGCGGCAGGCGGCACAGTCGTATTGCTGGGGCATTGCAACAAGCATCGAAGCATGGATGGACGACTCATTTTTGAAGGTGTTGGAGATCTCAAGGCTGATGTCGACAACATGTTTGGACTTGATCCTCTCAATGATAAGTTTGCATTCCACCAAGAGTTGTTAGTAATCAATGAAAAAGATAGAAGCCAGATCAGTTTCGAGGGTGGGTTCAAGTACAAGCAAACAAGCGAAACAGTGGGCTACGAAGAATCCGTAGACTCTGTTGAATTTATGAGTCCTGATGACATCAGCGACATGAAAGCTAAACAGTCTGCGCAGATTAAGATTGGCAAAGCCATCGCTAAATACGAAGACGAGTACATATTCCTTAGCAGTTCGATGAAAGCTCACAAACTTTACTCACAGGCAGACTTGTTTGACATGCTTAACGATAACGAGATCAATCCAAACGGTGTGACAAAGAAGATGCTTCGCACCTGTATGGAGTTACTCAAGGGTAACAACCTCAAGTTAGAGCGCAGAGGCGCACATGGCAAAAAATACTATCGCTGGATACCAATGTAATCAGAATGCCCAGAATGCCCAGAATGCCCAGAATGCCCCAAAACCTCCAGAATGCCCCTAATGCCCACGTTTAGCGCGCCCGTCGCGTCGCCGGAAGCGGGCTTAGTGCGACAAATAGGGGGGTAAAACTAGGGCATTAGAGGCCAGCTGGGCAAACTGGGCAAACTGGGCAAACTAAAAAGGAGATAAAATGACAGAACCATCACACCGCTGGATAGTAGACAGCAAAGATAAGGCTAACTTCTTCATTAACTTTGTTCTCGATCAATGGCAGGAAGGCAAAACAATCCTGTACTACATTAAGGACACTACGCGTAGCGACAGACAGAACAATGCAATGCACCTGTGGTTTAGACAGGTAGCTACCGAACTAAATGATGCAGGGCATTACGTGCGACACCCGTTCAGTGATAGCTTTGAGATACCCTTTACAGAAGTATTAGTTAAAGAGACCCTGTACAAGCCCGTTATAAAGGCCATGCACGGCAAGTCATCGACAACTAAGCTAACCCCTATCCAACTATCGGAGGCCGCTGAGGTGCTAATTAGGTGGCTCTCAGAGCATAAGCAGGTATATGTACCATTCCCTCAACAACTAAAGGATCAATTGCAATGAAACTAAAAAGAACAGCGGCAGATCACTGGTTCAGTAGATGCGTTCGCATACGCAATGAGTTCAAATGCCAAGGCTGTGGCACGCAATACGAATCAAATAGCACAGGACTGCACTGCTCTCATTACTTTAGCCGCGCTAAGAAGGGCCTACGGTACGACAAAATGAACGCATTTGCTCACTGCTATGGGTGCCACCAGCGATTTGGTAGTAGCCCGGACTACTTTGTACGTCATTACATTGATACCTACGGCGAAGGTGCCCTTGAGTTAATTAGAGAAAAGGCTGAGAACATTGACTTAGCTAAGCGAGCACACAAAGAAGTTAAAGAGATAGCCAAGCATTACAAAGCAGAAGCCGCCCGCATGGAGAATGACAGGGCGGCAGGAGTAAGGGGGTGGTTGGAGTTTGTTAGTTGGGATTAGTCTTCGGTATTTATTGTTCTAAGGCCCTCAGTAAACATACCTTCAGCTTCTGTAGCTCCAGTTTTTTCAGCTACATTTCGACCAAATCTTAACGACTGTTTAATTAAAGGAGATACTTCAGTAACAAAAGCTTGAGGTGGCCGCTCCTGATCTATTACTTCGATAGCTGTACCAACAATGTCTGCGGCTCTGCTCGGAGCCAAGGGCATCATTCCTTCAGCAAACGTGTATAGCAATCCATTTTGTTGGATCTGGCCGTACTGATAGTCATTAAGTCCCAGCGTATTGGCTGTTAACAAACTTGCCCAGGCATCACCGTATCCGCGAGCCAATCCCCCTGCGGATACGTTGCCATCACCAAAGATAAACTGTCGGCCTTCATTAATTACCGCATAGCCACCAGCTCCATATAACGCATAACGGCCCATAAACTCAGCGGCTTTATCTGGCTTGCCAGCCTTAATGTTGCCTACCACTTCTCGCAATGCCAGCGCCTGTTGCTTGATAACAAAACCACGCAATGCCCATAGCGGTCGAAGGTTCGGGTTTCTTGCCCAACCAGCAGGACGACCAGCCGCACTGATTAACTGCTGTTGACCTAACCCGGCAAACATCAACTCTTCAACAAGATCTTTGCCCTTGCCTGTATACTTACTGTATTCAGTGCCGTGAGCCTTTAACTGTTTAGAAATAATGTCTAGCTCTGCGTCGTTAAAGTAAAAGCCCCAGTTATCTGCAAGCTTTCCTGCCTTAGCATCATCTGCCGCACTAGTAAGAACGCCACGCATGACACCCTTTTTACCCACAACGTCCATAGCCGCAAAGCCTGACTTCCTCATAAGAAAGTCTGCACTTTGTCTTGCGGCCTTAGCTGTCTTCATCATCCAATTAGTGCCGCCAGATTGAAGTTCATTTAACTGGCTAACAAACTCACCAAACACTTGATTGTTTAGTCCCATTTCTTTTAGGTCTAAATCAGATGGCTTCTTAAATGGTGTTAGCATCCGCGGGTCAGCTTCTTTAATCCCCTCACGAACAGCTTTGCCTCCATACTTGGCACCAAGCAGTGGAATATCAGCAAGATTAAGGATTGCCGACATTGGCCCTGCTAGTGTAGTAGCGTAAGCAATAGAGTTAAGTGCTTGTATTAAAGGGTGAGGCGCCTTTTCCTGACCCATAATCATGTTAGATATTTGTTGGCGGGTATACTTAGAGCCTTCTGGACTAATGCCTCGTTCAAACAGTTTGAACTCAAGTTCATCCATTAGTTGGTTAGGAGTTAATGGACGTCCACCGTTTCGCTGTACTGCACCTGCAATGTTTAATTTAAATGCATCTTGCATTTGAGATAACTGCTCAAGTCTTTGTATGCGTTGTATGTCGGAGATAAGCGGGTTGTCATAATCAGCAGGATTTGGCGCGTCTTTATCGCCTCGGAGGTAAGACCCACGCGTTCTTTTTTTAAACGCAGGGTCATCGAACAAACCTTCAATTTGCTCGTCAGTAAACTTTTGTTCTTCTTTTAGTTTCTTAATTTGTTCTTTTGTTAAGCGAGTGTGTAAGAAAGTAAGGTCATCCGAAAAGTCAGCGCCAAATGTTTTCTTGTTTAGCTTTTGGTTTTTAGCATAGCTGTAAGCTAGATATCGCTTAAGTATTACTTTCTGCTCGGCTGTTAAATCTTGAGATAACTCAGACATTAAACGCTCAGTGGCGCTAGATCTAATATTGTCTTCCATTTTCTTGGCTTCTTTAGAGCCCTTGACTCCAGAAGCCCGAAGTCTTTTGCGCTCTTCGCGAAGCAATCGCATTTGATCTGGGTCAATCATTTTGCCTGCGGCGTAATCAAGTAGCGCACCTTTAGCGCGTTCGCTTTCATTGATTGTTTTTGCGACAGGAATTAACTGCTCTGACAGATCAGAAAATTCTTTGTTTATGGTAAGCAAAGCCTTGGTATCAAAGCGCTGAACCAGAGCACCTACTTGCGGGCTAACCTCAGCCCATATCGTATCTGATACACCACGTAGGTTTTGATTATAGAAGTTTTGAAATGAAGTTTTTAAACCACCCCACAGCTCACCAACTGTTTCTGCTTCAGACAACGGTTTTTTTCTATAAGCCGGGTCATCAACTTCATCAAAAAATCTTTGAGCATCTGCTCTTTGAATGCTGTCTGCTTCGGCAATATTATCAGGATCAAGAGCCCGGTCAGCTTCAAGGTCTTTGTCTGTTTTTAATCCGCCGGATTTCGATGGCGTTATGGCGTAGTCAATAATCCTGCCGAGCGCCATTCCGCCGAGACCTTGTAAGGTTCCGCCAATTACACGTTCTTCAAAGCTTTCGCCAGTTGCCGCGCCATGAACAACACCTTCGATTCCTACCTGACCTGTTGCAGTTTTTATACCAGCCTTTGCAAGACCTCTAGCAAGACCAACACCTGTGGGTATGGTTGCCGCAAGCTCTAATGGGACAGCATGGTATGCAAGAGACGGATTCTCTCGTGCAAATGTTCTTCTGGCTATCTCGTAATCGTCTTTTGCTTCTTGATAAGACTTATCGGATGTAGCGGCCTCAGCAACAGCGGCAAGTTCGCCTAAAAACCCTAGCGTAATACCTTCACCAAATTCGGTTGCAAGCCCTTTAATACGCTGTGCTTCGGCTTCTCCAACAGACTGAAGAGACTCAACGGCTGAATCGGGAATAGCAATGATATTCCTATAATCAACTTTAGGTTTTTTAGTGGTGTTAGCTTTAGCTACTACCTCGTCTGGACCCACAACAATTCGACTAAAGTCTACTTTGCTTTTTGGTTTTGCTGGCTTAACTTGAGTAGGAGGCAAGCTATCAGGACTTTTAACGGATATCATCTCGACAATGCGAGGCGCTCTGTCACCTACTTGGCCATACCAATCACTATCCTCAAGTTCTCTTGCGGCCGTTTGGTAATCTCCTTTTTTAAAGGCATCACTAAACTGACTAAAATTTTTATGCCAGTTAGGACCCATATTAAAAGTAAGATCAACCAAGGCATCCTGCTGTTCAGGAGATGCCTTATCAAAGCCAGGTATTTTTTCTGCGGCTTTAGCATGAAACTCATAGTCTTCTTCAAACAAAGACTCGGCTCTTTCAGCCGATATTCTGTCTCCTTCTTTAAGGTTCCGAATATCAACAGGAGATCCAGAGTCAATTAGATGACCATAGCCAACAGTTTTTTTACCTTCTGTATCTAAATAGACACGAAGGCTTTTGCCCTCGTTGTCTTTAATCATCTCTTTGGACATAAGCTACCTGTTTATCGGTTTAATCCGCGCAAGAAACCAATACTTTCTTTTTCTCCACCCATAACGCCTTTTTCTGCTTCCAACTGCGCTGACTTTTGCTTTTTCTTTTGTTGTCTTTCATATGCAATCATTGCACGATCAGCATCTTCTGGATCTTCAAGATCAAAGTAACCTTCTTCTCCCGGCTGTAGCGGTCTGTCTTCATCAATAAGACCTGCTTCAAACGCCGCAGTACCTCTAGCCGCATTGGTTGCGCTAGCAATCTCACTAATAGCCCCACGCTTAACAGACGAAATACCAGACTTGCGTTGAATCTCTTTTTCCATTTCTTTAAATTTCGTTGGAAATTGGTCTCTTAAATAACTATCTACAATATTGTCAATTTCTCTTCGAGGAGCGCCCTCAACCCTACCTAAAAACAACTCTACCTCATCAGGATTTTCAAGAATTTTTAAGACCTTGTCCTCCATGTCTTCCATAATCGGATAATCTTCAAGGTCGCCTTCTTTAACAATTTCTCGCAAGCGGTCAATAACAGTCGCACGAGCAAGTCCGGCTGTTGCGGGATCAAGGTAACGAAATGCGGTAGCTATAGATCTTTTAGTTTTTTCATCTCGAATTGTTTCGAGTCTTTTTCGATCTGCAAGAATATCTTTAGTTGGTTTAAACCCTGCCTCTTTTAGTGTTGCAACATCTTCTTCATTCAAGGGAGTTCTTTTGTTTATCTTATCTATAGCATCAAGCTTTTCTGTTTGAACCTTAAGAAGATTTTTTTCTAAAGCCTCTAACTCAGATCCAAACTTACCTTGATATTTTTTAGATGCTTCAGCCCATTGAGCTGATCCCGGTTGATACTGACTCATATCTCTTTTCATAGCATTTGCTTCTGCTACAGCAAGAGCTTCATTTTTTGTAAGACTTGCAATCCGAAAATCACGACGCTTTGCATTTGCAGAAGTAACAACAGCGGCATCACCACGCAACTGATCTACTCGTTGCTGAACGCCCTCCATTATCCGTGATTCATTTGCTGTTATGTTTTCGCCTTTGCCCTTTAGTTCTTCAAGAAAATCCTCTGCTTTAATTAAATCATCTACATTCCTAGAGGCTTTTGCTGTTTCTGTTGTTGTCGTTAGCTTCCCAAGATTAGATATTTTTTGCATTAAGTCAGACATTACGTTTTCGTCTGTAGTTTCTGACAGCATTCCAGAAAGCTTTGAAGTAGCCGCACTAAGACCACCCACGTTTGCATCACGCGCAGATGCAAGTCCCTGCTCATAGATATTAAACGCCTCTCTAGAATTTTGGATTTGTTCTTTTTTTCGACTATAGCCTCCTATGTTTTTGCCTGCCTGAAATAACCCTTCAAGATACGCAGGTTGAGTTGCTCCTCGAACAAAATCTCTTCCAAATCTAGCCATGATTAACCTCCAAATGCCCCTGAGAGTAAGCCGGTAGAAGCCGCGCCTACGATATTAGCTCGACCAAGACCTGCACCAAGCAATGCATCAATGCCTGATGCTGTTGCTTCGCCAAACAATCCAGCACCATACAATTGAGCTTGTTGCTGTTGAGCGGAAGCAGTTTGCCCTGGCGCAAAAGCCGCAAGCATTTGCTGTTGAGGCAAGTAACTACCCATTAAATACTGTTGACCAAGAGCCGCTAAGCCAGCCTGCTCTTGTCTAGCCTGTTGTGCCGCATTAAGACGCGCTTGAGCCATTGTTTGTTGTTGAGCTTTCTCCATGGCTAGTTGCTCTGGAGTGCCCCCAAACTGCGCTGTCTGTACGCCAAGGCGACCCTGAGCCGCTAGTCTTTCTTCAAGCCCAAGCCGCTCTGCCATTTGCTGTGGAGCAGTAGCCGCTTGAATTTGATCGTAAATCTCTTGCTCACGAACAGCAGGATCTTGAGCCGCTTGATCAAAAAACTGACCAGCTCCACCAAAAAGGCTTCTTTGAAATGCCTGCTCTTCAGGAGACGCACTCATTTGATATGTCATGGCTCCAGTAGATGGATCGCGCATCATGCCAAATTGTCCACCTGTAGCAGTCGTTACTGTATAAGGTCTAAACTGAGTTTGCTGTAACTGCAAATCAGCAAGATCTTGCCCGGCTTGTCGCCCAGTTCTGCCAAGACTTCCAAGGTCACTATAAGCACTATAAAGACCTAACGCACCGAGCAAGCCGCCAAGCTGAGTTGCTCCAAAATTTCCAAATGTTCCATTGCTCATAATGTTTTACCTATTAAGGCCAATATATTAATTTCTTGTAGTGACAATGCGCTTCCATTGATGTCAGCCTCAAGGCCAACAACAACAGTAGAACCACTTCCACCTGCGTTTAGTGCCTTACGCGTAGTAGAAGCACCTCCTGTAAACTCTTTAGATGCAGACACAGTTAATGTATCCATATCTACAAAAGCATTTGTAATATAAACGTACGTTTTTTCGTCCGTTGTATTAAAGTAACTGTCGCCGTTTAACAAAGATCCACCGCCAGATCCTGTTGTAGGGGCAGTAGCAAAATCTCCTAGAAACTTATCAACAACATAGATTCCGTTTGTTAGGGTAGACGTTATCGTAAACCCTGACAGCTCAGAAAAAGAAACGTATTCAGAAGCGCCAAACTCTGCTACAGGCGCACCCTGCACAGTAAAGGTTGTATTTCTGTAGCTGGTGTTAAAGTCATAAGCAAACTTAATAAAGATGTCTGTATTGCTGGACGTAATAATCGTAGGGTTAATCTTCTTGATAAACTTAAGACGCGAAGAATCGCCAAACGTAAGGCTTGGACTGTAATACTTAAATCGGAAAGGCGACCCATTATCTAAATAACTTTTGTATTCACTAATTCCATTAGTAGATCCTATATATAACTTGCCGTTTTCTAGCCGCTCATACGCTGTAAATACAGAGTTAGGCCAGCGTGTTGCTCTTAAAGATCCATTTTCTAAATTGCCTCTTAAATCAAAACAATATGTTGTGTTTTGACCAACAAAGGTAAGCAAGTAAAAGCTTTCTTCTGGGCTATAGACTGCTCGGTAAGAAGTATTCTCATCTTGTATTAGTTCAATAATGTCTTTAGTAATAGTTTTAGACAGTGTGCTAATGGGCATAGACTTTTCTTGTATTGTTCTACCAAAGCTACGCAATCCAGTATGTGACAAAAACAACACGTCAGTGCCCGTGTGTTGGATAGTGTCTCTATCTACACACCCAACACCCGCTACAGTATCAATTAAGGCCATCGTTGCTGGTGCTTCAGCACCTTGATAAACAACAATGCTGTGCTGTCCAAAAATAATAAGGAGGCCGTTGTGTGCGGCTAAAGCAACGATCTCGTCGTAGCCGTCAGGCCACACCTTAGCTATGTTAATGCTACCGCTAGTACCACCAGACCAGTCATTACCAATTAATAGATCAGACCAGTAAACCGTAGACTTATTGCTGACTGTGTCTGCAGTCCAAAGGCGACCATAAGCAGATATAACTTCATTACCATATTGGGCCGCAGTAATGCCCGTTAGCTGAGTAAGAGTGGCGGGGCTAACCGTGCCGTCGTATACCAAAGGCTGTGTTCCACGCTGGAAAAAATAAGCTTTGTCATTAAAGTTTACGATCTTCCAGTTGCTTGCGCTGATACTAATAGAGGACGATATATCTGTAAGGGTACTCGTTCCTGTCATTACCTTGTTGTTGCCTACAGACAAAACAGTAGTAGCACCAGAGGTGTTTCTATACTCGTGAACATCTCGAATAGCTTCAGAGCCTAATGCCGTTTTATCTGTAGTAAGAACAGTGTGGCCTTTGCGCGCCGCAATACGTCCTCTCTTGTCAATAACAGCGTTATCCGCTATTTCCGCAAACGAAGGGTCTTGAGCAATAGGGGAATCCTCAGTGTTAATTCCCTTAAACGCTGGTGCTACAAGATTAATACTGCGTAGTTCTTGTGCCATATTAGATAGTCCTAAAGATCATCTCTTCTGGATGCTTTGCCGCATCAATAGCAATGGCATCAGATAGATACTTGTCTGCAATAGCAAAGTATTCAGCTGTAGAAGTACCGCCTGTTTCACCACGCTCTCGCGCAAGCAAAGCTACCGCAAGATGAATTACAGGCGCTTGCGGAACAAGAAGCTCATCAGCATCAGAAGACAAATCAGCTTGTCTTTTTATGACATCAAACCGCAAAGAGTAAACTCCATCAGGTCTTGGGCTAACAAGCATTTGCGTGTCGCCATTAGCATCAAGCCCATCAAAGGTGTAATACCTTGGAGCGCCATCAACAATAGAGCTAATGTAAAGTTGCTCATTAAACCAATCTTTAGTCTGGTAAGAGAGAAAGCAATTTTGAGTATCATTAAGCGCCGACATTACCTTTACATTGTCACTTGAGTTAGTCAGTGAGTATTGGTTGTCACTTGCGGTAGTGCTAATAACGATTGTGTCTCTAAGTGCAGACCAGTCAGCGGCCTCTTCTACCAGTCGTTTAGCATCGTTAATAAAGTCGCCAGCCATCTTTGCATATGTATTTTCAGATACGCTAGTAACCTCTTCTTCTCTAAGACGGCGCAGTACATTGTTCATTATGTCTAGATAATTCATTTAGATAATCTCTTAAACAATCCATTTAAGCCTTGAACATAATCGGGAAGAACTAAGCCAGGCATTGCTACAGGCTGATAATTTACACTTGCCATATAAGGTCTAAATTTAGGATCAAACATTCCACTTGCTTGACCGCCGCCAGTGCCTGCTCCAGATCCTGAGCCGGATCCTGAGCCTGAGCCAGAACCTGCTCCTGTACCAGTACCGCCGCCAGTTCCGCCTGTAGGCTCTCCACCGCCGCCACCACCGCCACCAGCGCCACCACCGCCAGAAGGCGCTATAACAATATTGGGACCCGATGGCGCAGGGCTTGTGGCTGGTTCAGCTTGATCGTCACGCACATATCCACTTTCCGGATAAGTTCCGGGCGTGTCGACATCAACGTGATCAGGTACACGATCGGGAGGGACGATGCGGCCTTCATCTCCCATAACCCTTACGTTTCCGTCTTCATCAACAATAAAATAATCAGGGATGCCTATAACTCCGTCATCAGGCATGGAGGGAGGGTTGTAACCAGCGTCATCGGCTATGTCGCCATACTCTTCTAACTGCCTTATTGCTTCATCTACGTCTTCTTCTGAAGGGTCTCCTTCACTAGAGCCACCACCACCAGCAGGCTCAGTTGTAGTAGGAGTTTCCGGAGCCCCTAAAATAGGTGGAAGAGTAATTAGTGTTGGGTCGATAATTATTTCAACAGGGTTTCCATTCTCATCAAAAATAATTTCCGTTGACGATTGGGTTGTATCTTCTATACCGCCCGGATCTCCAAGCACAATATCTTGGGTAGCCAACCATTCCTCAAAGCCGCCAGCCTCAATTATTTCCCTGCCTACTTCTTCGAGTTCAACCGAGCTTGAGCCGTCAAGAAAACCATTAAGCACAGCTACTACTTGCGGGCTTATATCTTCCGGATTTCCTATTTCGCCAACAATTGTTCGCATAATAATGTCGAATGGGCTGTCTTCACCACCGAACGTATCTGACGGTCTTTGATCTTCTCCGGGCGGAGGCATTTCATCGTTGCTAAGACTAGCAAGCATACCGAACTCACTGGGATCTGCTCGAGTAATGCCTCTTTCAAATGCGGTAGGGGGTGCATTGCTTGGAGCGCCGCTAGGTCCATAGTTAAACATAAAACTACCTAAGCCACCGCCGCCATCACCAAGCAAATCTCGCTCATTTATTGGTGCATCATAACCGCGCGAAACAGACATCACTTTCTCCAGTTAGCCAGGCCACGCAGGCCAAAGGACGCCGCTACTGCCGCACCCAAAAAACCTTTGTACCACTCAGGCATAGCATCCAATGCTTCAAACCCCGACATAACTACAGGAACCATTTCAGGGAAAAATGCCAAGACACATGGCACCGAAAACAAAATAGTAAACCACTCATCTTTCCACGAACTGCTTGCGTTGTTAGCATGGATGTTTTCCCAGTTGCCATCTTGTTGTATAGAAACCATCTTGGCTTCATGGACGGCTTTCTTTTCCTCTGACTTACGCTTGAGGTGTCCGCCAATAAGATCTGCTACAGGGCCAATCAAAGCTTGCATCATCGTATGTACTCAACAAATACCAAGGCACCAAGAATAAAAGGATATAGCGCATAAACAGCCTGACGGTTGCTAGCAATGTCTTTGGTTGCTGTATCAAGCTGTCTTTGAATCATTTCATAGCGAACAAGGCACTCCTTTTCATGCCCTTCAAGTCTCGCTAATAACTCTTCTGCTCTGCTCATCCTTTAATTTCCCTTACCACTGCTGAAAGTAAACCAAAACTAATTACTGAAAGTACCACAGCAAATAAACTTAAAAGCATGTTTTCTTTTAGTTCTTGCTGTCTGTAAATAGTATCCTGCCTTTCTTGTACTATCTTTCTTTTTAACTCACGAAACTCTCGCAAGCCATCATCCCCGTAAGCGTAGCGAATCATTAACAAAATCTCTCGCTGTTGCTCTTGTATCTTCTTCTTTCGTGCAAAGGCTTTTATTGCTTCGGCCTCTACACTCTTACTAAAAACTACTTTTCTAAACGGTGATACTTTGTTTGCTTTCTGCTCTTGATATAGAACATCACTAGCATGTCCGTACCAAGAAGCAATCTGCCCCATAGTGTCTTCTACTGATCGCCCAGCCTGAACCATCCCCTGCACCATAGCAAAGGCTTTGGTTGCCCCAGCAATAGCGGTTACAGGGTCGATCATTAGACAGGTACTCGACCAATTATTAAACCCTCAGCTATCTCTTGATCTATCCGATCTTCCATTTCATGTACTAACGCTACGGTTGCATCCATATCAATGACACCATCAACGCGTATAACGGGCACTCGAAACGGTACGGGTGTATCTTGCGTAATAGCTTCAGATTCTATTGTGCCTTCAAGGTGTATAGCATCTGCTAAAGGAGTGTCGTATATAAGTGTTCTCATGGTCTAAAGGTTACCTCTACATCGCCTGAGCCATCCCATTCAGCATTTATGTTTGTTATTTCAGTACTGTCCAAACCATTAGAAGCTGACCATGCCCATCTACGTATAAAACCTCCGCCTATCGTTGATGTGCTAGCTTCTGACGTTGAAAGAGTTGTAAGCGTACCGTTTGCTATAAATGAAAAACTTGTAAACTCGTCTGCGCCTATTGCGTTGGAAATCCCATAACTAACGTCAATTGTAAAAGACGTACCAGAACTTGAAGATGTTCGATAAACAGACTTTATAGTCATGCCTGTTATAGTATTTCCATTTACAGTGGTTGGAGATACTGAACCTGTAGGTGTACCGTCCTCGAAACCATAATAGGTTGCTTGCGCTAAACTCTTAATGCCTTGGGTAACAGTAATAACTGTACCAGCACTAGCGTCGTACCACTCGTTAAAGGCCATAGTAGTATCAGCAGTCTTGCCAATTAGATCTCTAATGTCAGAGTCATTAATAGACGCAAGCGTACCTGTAGTACCTCCTGCTTCTACGTGAATATCATCAAGACTAATTGCACCGCTACTTTGTAAGGCCATTAGATAGTACCAAAAGCTGTGACATTATCGGCAGAAGTAATAGCGCCGTCAGTACCTACCTTAAATACTTCCGTACTGTCGTACTCAAACACTAGCTCGTTGGTGTCAACCTTAATTACCCAATCACCAATAGACAACGTAGTTGCTTTAACCTGACCAGCATCGCTATACACTACAGCTTTTTCGTTAACTACAGCTCCAGCAGTAACTCCGTCAAGCAGATTAATCTCTGCCGCAGTAGAGGTAACAGTTGTACCCCCCAGGTTAATGACGGGAATCGTTACTGTGCCTGTGAATGTTGGCCCTGCGGTGTCAGCCTTTG
>VMHT01173090.1_pt1 | contig 30322 bp, 30 predicted proteins | sample 4693611 | NCBI WGS metagenome assembly VMHT01 (sample SAMN12280063, study PRJNA550983) | marine metagenome | isolation source: seawater sampled from same location over 5 years 0.02-0.2 micron viral filtrate | place: USA: collected off the coast of southern California halfway between the port... ... | reverse complement strand
TCAGCTTCATTCAATACTGGAGATGGTGTTCTTACCCTTACTAGAAACGACAGCAACACAGTTACTGCTGATTTAGATGGTAGGTATTTAGAGCTGGGTGGTGGCACTCTTACTGGTGATTTAACACTTGGAAATAACTCTACTGACAGGAGACTAAGAGTTTATTATAGTGATAATGCTTACACAGAAGTGAGAGGATATGGTATTCAGTTTGATAGAGCATCATCATATATCCGACCAACTGGTGACAATACAAAAGACATGTACTTTGGTGAAATTAATAAAACATGGAGAAACATTAGTTTTGATGCCACCGCAGTACAATTCAGTAAAAATAATGTTGATTATTTAACTATAAATTCAAGTGGTGATGTAGATATATCAAATGACCTTAATATTGATGGGTCTTTTACAAATACTAACGGTAACGCTAGTTGGAGAAAATCAGGTAGTAACTATACAGCAACTTGGATAGATGATAAGACAGTTAAGTTTGTTAAAAGCTCTAGTTCTTATGCAGCTACTACACCATACGCTGAACACCAAAACTTTATAGCTACCTTCTCATTTAAGACTAGTAACGCTACTCATCTTGGGTTAGTTTATCATGGTCAAAACTCACCATCAGAAGATGGTTACAATGTAATTATACGCAGTTCAAATACGGTAAGAGTACAGAAAAGACAAACTAATGTAGGTCAATCTTATCTTATAGGCGGCGTTAATGGTACTGCTATTTCAGGTGTAGATATAGATGATGGTAACTGGCACAGAGTTACCGTACAAGTCATTAGTCAAAAGATACGAGTAGATATTGATGGAAACCAGATTATCAATGGTGAAATAAACGACACTACATTTACAGAGGGTGGTGTAGGTTACATTGCTTTTGACGGAACTGTAGAGTTTAATAACCTTGAGGTTCAAGAGATACCTTCCACTACGTTTATAGATACGCTAAATTTAAATGGTATATCTGAGGGTGCTAGTAACACTGTAGCCCTTATGTGGGATCCAGGAAAAAACGTTACATACAGAACACTTGGTTCCAACGCCTTTAATAGTGACACGATACCTACTGCTTCTGACTTTTTACCAATTACAGGTGGTACGCTTACTGATGATTTAAAGATAAACTTAAACACCAATGCACAAGGCAACTTTGTAGATAATATTGGCGAAGTAGGTTCAGGCAACTTTTGTCTGCAAGTAAGCAACTCTGCTGAAAACGCCTTGAAACCTTTAGGGTTTAGAGCAGAGAAATTTATATTTGCTAATGGCAACGTGGGGATTGGTACTGATAGTGCTGAAAAAAAATTACATATCAACGATGTTACGCAAGCAAATCAAGCTATTCGATTTGGAAACCCAACTGCCACACCTTATGGGGAAATAAACTATGATGCTTCAGGTTTTGAACATCTTTATATAAGAGCAAAAGGCACAACAACGGGATATGGAAATATTGTATTTGAAACGGGTGGTTCACTAGCCGAAGCCATGCGCATCAAATCAAGCGGTACTATTTTAGGTACAGGAACCTATACTGCTGGTAATTCTATTAAAATATTTGAGGCACGGAGGTCAGGTGGTGCAGTTGCTAGTGATTGGAGTTATGACGATGCGACTACTGATATGTCATTAGGAACTTCAACGGCACATAGATTTTCTTTAAAAACTAGCGATACTAACCGACTCACTATCGATAGTTCGGGTACCGTATTAGTGGGTGCTGATTCAGATACTGGTACAGGCGCAGGTCACGTTCTTTTTGCCAATGGTGCTTCTTATCAAGTTCGTGATGGTGGTTTTACTGCTTTATTTAAAAGATTAAATAGCGATGGTGAAATACTAAGATTTTACAAAGATAGTGCACAAATAGGAAGTATTGGTTCTGATGTTAGTAGATTATCTGTTAATTCAAGTGGGAATAATATATTTTTACAAGTTGGTGGTAGTACAAAAATGGCTATTGACACTAACGGTAAAGTATATCCTGGGACTCACAACGCCAATGATTTAGGATTTAGTACTAGCCATGCTTGGAGAGATTTATATTTAAGTGGTGATGCTTATATAGGGGATGCTCTTGATGTTGGTGGTAATGTAGATATTGATGGTAAATTAACCTTAGACCCAAACTCATTAACAAATGGTATAATTAATACACCAGCTTCTTTAAGAATAAATATAGATAGTAATAACAATAATACTGGTGAAAAGTTTGTTATTGGTCATAATCAAGACAGTATTAATAATAACAACGAACTGTTTGTTGTTAATGAGTCAGGAGACGTAGAAATTGCTGGAAATGTAACTGCTACAAATATATTAACAGTAGCAGGAGCAGGAACAGGCAGTCCTTTCTTGCAATTCACACAAGGTGGAACCCAAAAAGCATATATTCAATATGCAGATTCTGGAGATTCTTTTGAATTACAAAGTGATAATCAATTTGTTGTTAGAACTGGTGGAAGCACTACAGCTTTTACCATAAATAATTCACAGCACGCAACTTTTTCTGGTGACGTAGTGGCTCCGCTTTTTGAAACAACTGGAACTGGTTATCTTTATTTAGGTGGTCATGTACGATTAAATAATCCTGGCAGTGGAACTTTTAAAATTGGTCAATATAATGGCAGTAGCTGGAATGATACACTAAATATAACTAACGATGGCAACGTAGGGATTACTGGTGACGTTGAATTTAGTGGAAATACTTTAATATCTACAGATACTAGCGATGGCTCAGATAATGCTCAAATAATAATAAGTGGTGGAGGGGCTAGTGGAGACACGAGAGGCGCATCAATTCACGCCTCTGGAAATGAACATGGTAATGGTGGCTTACTACAGCTAAGAGCAGGAAGTGGAACTGTTAGTGAAATAAGAAGTTATACAAGCGGTACTGAACGTATGCGTATAACAAGTGCAGGTGATGTCAACTTCTATGGGGTATCTCAAAATGCAGATATGGTTTGGGATAGAAGCGCAAAAAGTTTAGGTATTGGTGAAACAATTCCTACTAGTAAACTTTCAATTAAGGGCGCTCAAGCTGCTATAGATATAACAAGGGGAACTTCTGGTGATAGTAAGTGGGGGTTTTCTTCAGATTCAACAAGTTTATACATTGCTGAACTTTCAACTGGAGCTACAAATTATGTAATGGCTATTAAGGATAGCGGTAACGTTGGTATTGGTACTAATAGTCCTACATCTAAAGTTTCTATTACTGACAGTGCTACAATGTATGCTGCTGTTGATGGCATACTTCTTGATGTAAAAAGAAATGCCTCTAATGGTGGCGAGACTACTGGTAGAGTTGGGTTAAGACTAGCTAATAACAGCAATGGATTTAACATATATTATGGCGGAACAACTGATAGATTAAGATTTGTAGATGGTGGTAATACTGAGGTGCTGTCTTTAAAAAATGGTGGTAACGTAGGCATAGGCGCTACTAATCCTGCGCAGAAGTTAGTCGTTAATGGTGGTATTCATGCCTATGGAAACATAACCACGCCAGCTTCAGGTACGCATGGCTTGTTAATGGACTATTACATTGCTGATTCTCGTTTTTGGTCGAGAGGCACAACAGGTGGTGGAACAAGAGGTGGCTTTAAGTTTTATCAGCTAGAGGCAGATGGTACTAATCAGATAACTTCATTTGCATTAGACACCTCAGGTAATGCTTCATTTGGTTATGATGTAGATATATCAAGTGACCTTATTGTTGATGGCAACGTAGGTATTGGTACGGATAGTCCTTCTAGTATGCTTAACGTAAATACTACTGGTACATCTAATTTTGGACTTAAATTAAGTCGTAACGACTCTGCAACTGATGGATTTGAATTTACATACACACCCTCAAGTGCTGTAGCATTTATTGACGCTAAATACCCAGCTTCATCAGGTCAGGTATATGGTGATATAGTATTTAGGCATAATGTTGGCGGCTCTCAAACTGAAAGAATGAGATTAGAAGCCGACGGTGGTAATGTAATTATACAAGAAAAAGTAGGTATTGGTACTGATGACCCAAAAGAACTTCTTCACATTTATCAACAAGGTACAGTTAGTAATTATTATGACGAAGGAGCGTTACAGATTGGGGGTCCTTCAACTAGCTATGGAGCATTACTATCGTATCATGGCTCAAGTTCAGGTAGGGTTTCTTTAAGTAGTCTGTATAATACTGGTGGAGCAAACGCTACTTTATCATTTGGCTTTGGGGGTATAAACACAAGTGGCAGACCTACTAACGAAGTCCTTACTGTAAATCAGGCAGGCAATGTAGGTATTGGTACTACTTTGCCTAATGCACAACTTGAAGTTCTTAGTGATGGTTCGGCTGCTGTTGGTGCTGAAATTAGACTTCAACACGCTAACAACAACTCTACAGATGTAGTTTCTACAGTAAACTTTGCTAATAATGCTGGCTCTGTCGCAATGATACAGGGGGGTACAACTGGAGCAAATAATACTGGATATATTTCTTTCTTTACTGATAATGCTGGTACATCTTCAGAAAAGATGCGCATCTTATCAAGTGGTGGTATCACCTTCAATGGAGATACAGCAGCTGCCAATGCTCTTGATGACTACGAAGAGGGAACGTTTACACCACAGATTCACGCAGGGGCAAGTAACCCTTCCTTTAACTCTAATAACTATGGTAAATACACTAAGATTGGTAACGTAGTACACTGTTCAGGTAGGTTTAGCGTAAATTCAATTACAGCAGGCTCATCAAGTACAAACGTAGAACTAGGTGGTTTACCATTCGCTGCTAACACACCTCTTGGCACAAGCACAGGAGCTATTGCAGGAAGCATAGGTTTTGCAACTGGGTTTGCAGGTGAAGCGCCAACTATGATGCAAATTAGGGATGGTGAAACCAATGCTTTTTTATATTTTCAAAACTCAAGTTTAGGAATTAGTAACTTAAAGGGCAATGACTTCGGGACTGGCGCACACTCTATTGTATTTCAAATAACTTATCACGTTTAAACTTATGCTAGAAAAAACAGAATCATATACGTCTATAGACATCAAAGAACTTGGACAGGTGTCCTTACGAAAAACGACACGAGTAACTGACGATGGAACGGTCATATCCGAAAGCCATCACAGAGAGGTTAGGGTTCCTAACCAAGACATTACAGACCTGCCACAGCACGTGCAGAACACCATCAACGCATACTGGACTCAAGATGTCATAGATGCGTGGAACGAATTACAACAACAAATAAACGAAGAATCACAATGAGCCATATAACAACCCAATACGAAGCAGTGACTATTGACCCTAGTGGGTCAGTATCAGTACGAGTCAGCAAGATATTTGTTGACGATAACGAAATAGAAGTAGCAACCGCCAGAGAGAAGCAATACTTTCAGAGGGATGCTACGATTACAGGTTTACCAGATCACTACCAGTCAGCTATCAACGCTTTTTGGGCGGGCCTACCCGCCATAGAAGAACCAGTAGAAGAAAAAACTAGCACTCAGGAAATTGATACAGAAGAAACCTCTATTGGCGAATAGTTATAACTTTTGTACATTATAATAATTTAACGTTAATTAATAATAATTATGGAACGACTAGAACAACTAAAACAACAACGAGAACAACTAATACTTCAACTTAACGAAGTTGACTATCTTATTAAAGGATATGAAAACACCATCGCTGAAAAAGCAAAAGAAAGTGAAGAAGAAGTAGAAGAAGTAAAGGAGGACTAAAATGCCAAAACGAGGATTATATGCTAATATACATGCTAAACGAAAACGTATTAAAGCAGGAAGTGGTGAGAAAATGAGAAAGCCAGGTAGCAAAGGAGCTCCTACGGCTAAACAATTTAAACGAGCTGCTAAAACTGCAAAAAAAAGCAAAAGATATGGCAAGTAAAAAAGATTCTCGTTTAGCACGGGCAGGCGTTTCGGGTTTTAATAAGCCCAAGCGCACGCCCAGTCATAAAACAAAATCTCATGTAGTAGTTGCCAAAGAAGGCAGTAAAGTAAAAACTATACGATTTGGTCAGCAAGGTAAAACTGGTGATAAAACTATGACCAAAAGAGCAAAAAGTTTTAAAGCTAGACATGGAAAAAATATAGCTAAAGGCAAAATGTCTGCAGCATACTGGGCAAATAAAGTTAAATGGTAAATTATTATGTATAAAAAATATAGTCCTAAACAAAGAAAAATAGCTAAAGCAGCTAAACCTAAAGGAAAGATTACAGGTGCTGATTTTAAAGCACTAAGAAAAAAGAAAAAGTCAGGATATAAGAAGAAGTAGTATTTATTTGCTACTTATCTTATATTTGATTATAACTAAATAAAAATATTATGTCTTACAACCCTTATCAAGGATATCAAGCAGCAAGCAATCCTAATGCAGGAAATATAGGCAAGGTCGGAGGATCTTTAGCTAAAATTGGTGGAGCAGTAGGAGTATTAGGTGGTTTAGGAAAAGTAGGTGCTTTTTTAGCCAACCCTTTGGTTGGCGCAGGAATAGGTTTATTAGGTGGTCTTATAAGAACTAAAAGAGCGTCAAGAAGACAAACATCTGCTATGCCATCTGGCATGCAACAATTAGTTTCTCAGTTACAAGAACCTGATATAGAAGAGTTCAGAGAAATAGCAAGACAAGCGGCGCCTTCTCAACAAGATTTAATGAGGTTAGCAGCGGCTACAGGAGGTAGTCAAGCAAGCGCTACTGCTCAAGCAATGGGTGGGCAAACTAGAGCTATGGATGCAGCATTAAGATCTTTTCAACAACAAGAACAAGCCAATCAAGGGTTACTAGCTAATCTTTATTCTCAACAATACGGCGCTATGCAACAAGACAGAGCCTTTAGACGCCAAACAGGCGTAGATATATTTAGTAATATAGCTAACCTAGGGGCAGGTATACTAGGTCAAGGTTATGGAGATAAATTATTTAAAGATAGACAAAATCAAATGGGTGGTTACTAATGGCTATTAATTTTGCAGAAGTATTTTTACGAGAGTCAGGGGCAGAACAAGATAGAGCGCAAAGCATGGCTGAAATGCAATTACGTGCTAAACAGTTTGAGCAAAACTTAGCTGTTGCAGAAGCTAATGTAGAAATAAATAAGTTAGCTCAAGCATTAGAAAGAGATAAATTTAATCAAAAAACTTTAGATGATGCTAGTAAAGCGGCAGAATTAGCTAGACAGTTTGATGCTAATTTGCAAAATAGAAAAGATGAATTTAAAGCTGAACTAACCCTTAAAAAAAGTGAGCTTAATTTATCAGAAAAGCAATTTGAGGAACAAATACGTCAATTTAATAAAGCCCAAGATGCTGAATTAAACAGATTGAAAGTAGATGCTGCTATTAAATACAAATCATTAGAGCAAGACCAGCAACAATTTTTAGAAACAATGGGGCAGAATGAAGAGTTTTTCTATGCAGATATGAATTTTAAGTTACCAGAAAGAGATGCCAACATAGAAGCACAAAGATCAATAACAAAAGGTCGAGAGATACAAAATTCAGTAAATGAAATTCAATTAGGTATAGCAAAAAGAGGAGATGAGTTTGCGCAAGAACAAACTTCTGACAAAATAAAAATATTATTAGGTTTTAAGCCTGAAGATAATTTAACAAATGAAAAATCTGAATTTATTGCAATAAGGCAATTAAAAGAAAAAGGATTAGAATTAACACAAAAACAACAAGAACTTGCGCAGGCTCAACAAACTTATTTTGAAAGACCTAATTTGTCATTTGAAGAGGCTGCTGAATCTGTTAAACAAGGTCCATTTTCACGATTTAAAACTGTAAGTCCATTTGAAAGAAATGTTTTAAACCCAATTAAAAATGTTCTTGGTCGTGCCGTTTTAGGTGAAATTCCTAGTATGGAAGGAAGAATGATGAGGGGTTTAGAGTCAGAATATGGAGTTAGAAGTAAATCTCTTCTTGAGGCTTTACAACAAAAATCAACAGAAGGAAGTATTGTTCCTGGAATGAATCCTGATCTTAGAAATATATATCAAGGCCAAGCTGCTTTAAATGTGTTAAACCCAGATCCATTTAATCTTAATATTAACACAAGTACAATAGCTGGACCTAATTATCCTTTTTATGGGGCTGATTATAGTAATTATATTCAAATGATGATGCCTCAAGAAGAGGTTATACCGGAACAATAAAATGACAGAAGAAGAATACGGCAAAAGATATACTGATCTTGTAAGGCTGTATCGTTCTACTCCTGGTGCATTTAGTCCTGATGATGTTGATCAAATAGAATATATAGCAAAAACATTAGGCAGAAGATTTTCTAGAGACCCTCAAGCAGCTGAAGAAACTTTAGGTAAACAGGTAGGTGACGTTATAGGTCAGTTTACTAGTGGTCTTGTTAGTGGCTTTACTACTATACCTATAGGAGATGACCCCGAAGATATACCTGAAGCAATAGCGAGGAGCATAGGACAGTTAAGTGGTTTTCTTGGATATGTACCTGGTTTAGGTATGGCTACAAAAGCAGGAGCTATGGCATCTGCTAGAGTATTAACTAAAACTGCAGGGCTTACTGCAAAAACCTCTCCTAAGGCTTTTAAAGCTGCTATGCAGGGTAGAAGAGCAGTTAAACAATTTGACACCGCTATAAGGCAGCCAGGCGCTTTAGCTGGCAAGTCTATTCCAATGATGGTTGGTAAAAAAGCTACCGAGTATGCTAAAAAGTATGTATTGCCTCCTGTAAATAATCAAGCAAGAAAATATTTTAGTAAAGGTGTAGCTGAAGGGTTAGAAGATTCTTTTGAAACTGCTGTACAATTAGGTGCTGCGAGCGCCATATCTAGTTGGACTGGTGGTGTAGATCAAATAATTAGAGGTGGTTTGTTTGGCGCAATAGAAGGTGGTGTATTTAGAGGCATTACTAATGCTACCCAGTTAGGCAAAATGATAGCTAAGGGAGGCAAGGAAGCTAAACAAGCTAATCTTGCAATACGTACTATATCATCAAGTATATATGGTGGTATGCAAAGTAAAACATTTGGTGATCCTATAGAGTTACAAGTATATCATTATTTGCTTGGTGCATTTTTTGGTATAACAGATGTTCCTTTTTCACAAAGAAAAGCTATAGAGTTTGTTAATAAATCTACAGGGTTAAGTAGGGAAGAAGCCCAAGCAGGGCTTACAGAAAGAATGTTAAATCCTGAGTTAAATCCTGGCTTTAAAGATTTAAGTAAAGAAGTACAAGAAGAAGTAGTAGATCAATTAGATCAAATGTTTGGCAAGCCTGGAGATGCTAGAGCAATATTTGGAGAGTCATTAAGACGAACATTGTCAGAAGAATCTAAAGAAAATATTGTACATGAGTTTGCTAGAAAGAAATTTGAAGAGTTTGCTGATTCAGATGAAAACTTAACGTTTGAAGAAGCTAAACAAAAAACATATGATTTTATAAAAGACAAAGATTTTAGCAGGCTAATAAGTAGTCCAGAGTTTTATTTAACAATGAATGATGGTGTAAAGGCTGAGTATGACCCTCAAAAAGGAGTAAACCTTTCTAATAAAGCTATTGTAGAATTATCATTTTTTGACCATGAAATACCCACAGTATTACAAGACCCATTGTTAAGGTGGGCTGAAAACTCTATACCAGACCAACCAGAATTAGTAAATAGTTTAACTCTTGATTCTGGTAAGATTATAAATACAAGTATTAAAGAAGGAAGAAGTTTTGAGGAAGCAATCAAAGGTGTTAAAAATAATTGGTTTGCTAAAACAGGAAGTCTTTTGCCAGAATCTACAGAGTCTATAAATTTATTAAAAAAGTCTTTTAAAAAATTATCACATCAAAAAAGACAAAAGATATTAATATATGATGCTAATAAGACTGATGATACTAAACCATTCTTTACAGAAAGTGATGGTAATTTATCTGACTTTAGGTCTATTAATGAATTTAAAGCAGACAGTGCTGTAGCAAAGGCTGTTAAACGTTTAATACCACACACTAAAAATAATATATTTTTATCAAAGTATACTGATACTGGTAAAATAGTAAGCACACTATCTAAAAACTTCTTTAAGATTACTCCAGATGCTGGTTATGATCTTGACATAAATGAAGTTAATAATTATGTAATTAGGGCAGGGCTAGAAGGTAAACCCGTAATTGCAGGTATTAAAGATTCAGGAAAAATAGTACATGCAAATGACTGGAATTTTGATGATAGCAATAGCGCTTGGCTTGTTGATTTTACTACTAAGGTAGAGAATATAAATAGAATTGATGATAGTCTTGGTATTAGAGTAAGTATGACCGAGATAAACCCTGCGACAGACGGAATTAATAATCCTGAATTAGTAGAAATTAAAATGGTTCAGGATAAATATACCTATAACAATATTAGATTATTAGAAGAATTAAATGGTTTATCTATAGAAGATATTGTTAGGTATAACAAAGAAGACAGAGATGCAGGTAGAAAAGAGAGGTTTATAACAAAACCAGAAGATATAAATAAAAGGATGCAACCCTTATCTGATGGTAATCCTCCTTTAAGTAAAGAAATAGGCAATATAAAAGCCGCTATTGTTAAGAGCGATGATGCTCAGCATTATTTAAAAATGTTAGATTTAGACGAAACAAATAATGATGGTATTATTTTAGTGTCATCTAATATGTTTAAAAAAATAGCTAACGATATAGGTGCTGATGAAAATAAAGATGGGTTTTTAAAGTTTACTATTGCTGGTCAACAGGGTGATGGTAAGGGCATGATTATTGGTAAACTCGGCGCTTTTAAAGCAAGCAAAAAAACTGATCCGTTTTTAAAGAAAAATAAAATAGATTTTTTAATGTTTGATACCGCTGTAAAGCAAGCAGGATTAAGAGATATAAGTACATTAAAATTTACTAAAGAAGGAATAAGTATTGCAGAAGAAGGTGGATTACAGTCATTTAATATAGATCCAGAAACGGTTAGAATAAACTTAAATGTTTATGAAAAAATGCCAGAAGACACAAGGCTTGTAAAGCAGTTTGTTTCTTTAATGGATACACCTGAGTCTATTGAAAGGCTTACTAAAAATATTATTAGAATATCTTTAGATGGAAATGCAGAGACAAATAAATTAATACAGTCTCAAGATTTTAAAAATACTTTTGTAACAGATATAAATGTTGATGACATTAGCATAGAGAATATTATTAATATATTGTTTCAACCAAAAAATTCAAGAGCGGTTGCTACACCATTATACAATAAAGTTTGGTCTCATATTTTTAATCAAAAGTCAGCAATAGACTTTGAAGACCCAGCTGATTTAAAAGGAGAAACTGGTGACATTGATCATGTAGTCAATGAAATATTAGTTGATAGATTTAATGGCGGGCAAGATAGGCTTATAAAAGTTGCTATGGCTAAAGGGGAGTTAAGTCCTGCTATTATGAATAGACCAGAAGTTGCTAATTATGCTAATGAGGCTTTAAAAAGATATATATACAATAGAGCCATTAGGCCAAAAGTAAAAAACTCTGGATCTGTTTTTATATATGGTAACGATTATGTACTGCAAAATGAAATAGGAAGGCCTGTAGCAAAAAATACTTATATGCTTGCTGAAAGCATGAAAGATTTTAAAGTAAAATGGATAGATGGTACCCAAATGAAAATGGGTAAGGCTTGGGAAATTTTTCAAAAAGAAACAGATGCTACCAAGAAAAAACAAATGGAAAACGCTCTTGAGTTTATAGTAGTGCGTGTTCCTCAAGATTCACCATCAGGTGCAAGAGTTTTAAAGTTTGCAGGATTTACCCCTAGGTCTGGATATGGTATGCATTTAAATGCTTATGATATGAAGTATTTAGGGGGAGCTGATAATGACGGAGATAAAGTACATTTTTATCAGGATTTAGATGGCGACCTTGTCGGGTCGCCTATAAAAGATGCAGTAAGAAAATTTGCTAAAGAGTACGACACCCCAGACGGGGGTGTAAAAGACCCCACAGAAGGTGATTTAACAGTAGTAAAGCCAAAATATAATTTAAGGAATGGACTAGATCCTGTTAGTCTTCTTGCTACTCATATGTATACTACTGATGCAAGTGGGCTAGTAGGTCCTATAGCTAACGCTGGTGCTACATCATTAGGTATAAAAGGTTTAATAGAAAGCGGTTTTAATATCCAAGAATTTGTTAATCAAGATGGAATTGTTAATGCTGTAAATGTAGGTAAAGGATTACCACCTGCAACTGGTTTACGAATAACTAAAATAGACGGAACATTAAAAGAATATAATGCAGCTAGAAGGCAACTTCAGAATTTAGCAATAGACGCTATTGATAAAATAGATATAAATGTTGTTAATCAATCTCAATATTTAAGTCAAAAATATGTCAAAGATTTTGAACTTGTTGACGCAAATGATAGAGCAATACCAGTTAGTCCAGCCGTAAAAGAAAAGTTTAGGTCTAGGATAAACATAAACAAAATAAAAGGAGCGGATCAATTAGTTCGCATTAATGAAGTTATAAATGGTAGGAGATTTAACAGGGAAACAAATCAATCAGAAATAATAAAGTTTGATACTGGTATAAATTCTATAATAGAATTTGGAAGAAAATATGAAAATGTAGATTTAAAAAGTGGATACTACAGAGCTATAAAAGAACTTTCTAAATCAGTTCAAAATTATAAACCTGTAAACAAAGTTACATCTCAAAAAACAATTGATGGCACAATGTTAAGAACATATAGTTCTGATTTTTCTAGAGCTATACGTTTTGATTTAAATAATATTTTTGACATTGTAAATGCTTATTTAAAAGATGGTAAAGATAGCCAGTATGGCAATGTTTTGCTTGGAAGCGCAATGCGACAGTTTAGCATATTAGATGGTAGTTTAAGTAGGGATAGAAAGTTTTCTACTATTAAAAGTGTTTATAGGTCAATAGATAATTTAGCTTCAATATCTCTTAATAGACAAGCTTTTCTTGCGGCTAAAAAAGCTGGCATATCTGATGAAAAGTTATCTGATATAAGATTACACATTGATAGTGTTAAATATACTAGGTCTTTATTTTTTGAAAAAGATATAAGTGAATCAGATGCAATTAGAAAAAGATTAATAAAAGATAAAGAGCTAAAAATAACAGAAATTGAAAACGTTGATGATTTAATTAAAGTAACCGAAAAATACCATGCTTCTTTAAAAACAAAAGCAGAAAAAGATTACTACGATATGTATATGATAGGGTCTGTTTCTGAGCAAAGATTTGATATTGATGATGTAGCAAGAGCGGTTTACATTACTAAAAAAAATAACGTAACATTTAATACTGCATTAAATCTAATGCAAGATTCTAGATATGATAAATACACTTATGAGTATCTGTCTAGTGATGAATATAAATCTACTGAAAAAAACCTTCCTTTAAAAAATATAGCTAATGAAATAGATAGGGTTTATCAAAATAAATCAGGAGATCAAAATTTTGGTTTTAGTTTAGATCATGTAAATAATAACAATGTATCAAGATATGTTTCATTATTTAATGAAATAGCACAAGTAAAAGAGGGTACAGAGAAAATTTATAGTGATGTTATAAATCCAGCAGCTAGTGCAACAGTAGAAAGAATATTACTTAAAAATGTATCTAAAGAAAAAAGAGAAGAATTAAACGAGATACTTAATGAAGAAATAAAAAGAGAGTATAGATCTCCTATTGAACCTGGAACTATACCATCTGTAAATGCTGCCTTTGATATAAAATTAAATACATCAAGGCCTCCTATAGACGAAAAAGAAGCTAGACGTTCTTCAGTAAGTGATGAAGTTATAACAGAAAAGTTTTCTGAAGATCTTATAAATGAAATTGCTAAAGACGATCCTACTAAAACATTTACTGATACAGATCAACAGTTAATAGATCAATTAACAGCTCATTTATCAAAGCTTCCATCTAATGTTGTAGAAGACATAAATAGGGTTTATCAAAATAAAATAAGAAAAGATATAGGTGTTTCTACCAAAGAAGATGTAAGGGATTTTGTAAGATATTTAAACAGTTTTCATTCAAAAACATTTTTAGAAAAGTTAGTAGGAGCTGATCCAACTCAAGGTATTTCTAAAATATATTGGGCATTCTTTCCAGATAGTATAGCAAGAAGATTAACATCTATTGATACTAATTTATCTGAAGATCAAATAGTCCAGGTTCTTACTACAGAAGGTTATAAAAATAAAAAAGTAAAAGATGTTATGTCTCATTATGAAATGATGAGGCTATCATTAAATACTGTAGAAGAAGCTAGAAGTGCATTAGTAAACAGAATAACTGGCGCAATAAACAATGAGTTAAATTATTTAAATGATGAGTCAGTTATAAATGACAGAGAAAATTTAATAGAAACCTCTATTGCTATAAAAGAGATGGGCAATATTGGTAGGCTTAGAAGATTAGAAAGATTGGGTACATCAGATTTAGAAAGAGAAAATGCTACATGGTCTATATTAAAGTATGAAGAGATGTTTGAATCTAAAAAAGATGTATACAACAGATTAAAAGATAAAAAGTATATAATATATGTTGATAATGTAAAATCTGAAGTAACTGGTCGTGATTTAATGGGTGAATGGGATGGCGAAAAAGTAACCCAAGGAAGAATATCTAACTCTTTTACTGATTTAAATGAGTTCTTTTTTAACACATTTATAGATCCGCAATCAGGAAGAGATTTTGTAGTAAGAGATGATGATGGTTTTTTATTACCAGATGAAACCATGGCTAGATTAATAGAACAATTTCAAGGAACTAAATCTGATTCTGAAAGAATAGCAAATATTGGTTTATCTCAACTTTATGAGCTAGCTAAAGAACTTCAGTATAGAAATAATACTAGAGTAAAAGTAAACGGTATAAAAACATTAGTAAAAAACATTGCAGATCCTGAAGTAAAAAAACAAAAACTATTTGAAATAAGAATGAATGATAGGGGCATTAAAGATGGTGACGGCCCTTATGGTCCTGTATATAGAAGAAATCCTAATGGCACTTATAAATTAGCGCCAATGATAGGAAAACTTAGAGCATCAGAATATTTTCCTCATAAAAATCATTCTGAAGAAGCTATTCAAACTTATATAAACACGCATTACAAACCTAAAACTATTGAAGGCACAGATATAGCTATAGGATTATCTAATTCAGAACTTAATAATTTTAAAAGATGGTCTGCTCAAGGTAAAATAAAAGAAGATGGTGGTTTAGCAAAAGAATACATAGAGGATTCTTTTTCTATAAAAGATCATTTAGATAACACTAGAGAAAGTAATGGTACACAACAAAGTAATTTTAGACTATTTGGCAATTTAGGAGGAAGATCAGATAGGATTATTGGAGGATGGGATATTAGTGCTAAATCATATAATGAATACGCTCAATCATTAAGTTCATCTTATCATAAATTATTTGGAACTTTACTTGCTCAAAAATTTAATAGAGATTTTAGAGAATCTAATGTAATGGGAGACATTACTGAGTCATGGGCTAAATTTGGCGATATATATATACAAGACTTTGTTGGAAAACCATCTAGTTTTAGTTCAGAATACTTTAATGATCCTTATTTAAACTTTGCTAAGTCTCCTTATTATGCTTTAAGCGATGATATGGCTTATAAGTATTATGACAAAGTAGCTAAGTATTTTAATTTTAGAAGATTTAAAGATCCAGAAGTAGACAGGTTAGAGTTTCAAGCTAAAATGAAATCTTTTACCAGGCTAGAGGGCAAGACTCAGTTAATGACACTGCTTACTAATACTACATCTATGCTTAATAACTATGTAGGTGGTACAGCTCAGACGGCTATTAGTAGTGGGTTTAGAAACTGGAGATTAGCTAGTAGTGTAGAATATTTAAGAGACAATATAGATAAGTCATTAAATAGTAAAGAAGCTATTAGAGAATTTGCTATTAAGTCAGGCGCTACTGAATCATATATTAGTAGTGAAATTGGGCCGACAGCCCAAATAAGGGCATCTGGAAGAAAGTTTAAAGAAGAATTAGCCGCTTTATATAAAGAAAATGAAAACTTTACTGCTAAACAGGTTATAGATTTAGCTAAAAAAAATAATGTATCTGATGTATTATCTGGTCCTGGAGCTTGGATGATGAGTTCAGTAGAAACAAGATTACGTACTAGAGCTTTTTGGGCTCATTATCTTAAAGCCAGAGAAGTAATGATGGCAGAAAGTGGCTCTTATAAATGGGATGATCCAGTATTAATACAAACAGCATTAAAAGGTGTGTGGGGTTCTCAGTTTTTATATAACGCACCTAACAGACCCGCTATTGCAAGGACTAATTTAGGTCGTATATTTTCTAGATTTCAATTATGGAGTTGGAATTCTATAAGATTTAGAAGAGATATTATAAAAATGGCTAGAGAAAATGGATTTAGAGAAGGAAGTCAAGAGTATCAACGTTTTGTAAGAATGATACAAGCAGATACATTTATGTTTGCTATGGCTACGCTAATGCCTATGAGCATGTTTGAATCTATACTACCAGCTCCTTGGAATTATTTACAAGATTTTAGTGATTACTTTTTTGGTGATGAAAAAGAAAGAGATAAAGCTTTCTTTGGACAAATACCTTACCCATTTAATCCTTTACAAATAGCCTTGCCTCCATCTGCTCGTTATATTACAACTGGTGTTAGCGTTCCTATTGAAGCAGCAATAGCGATGCTTAGTGATGGTGACCTGTCTGATGCATTAGATTACAGAACAGTTAGCCTTTTACCTTATGGTATGCTTGCTCGTAATGTAATAAGATCGTTAGACACACCTGCTATGGCTCCTCAGTATCTTACAGGTATACACTTTCATAATTTAACACGTATAATGAACAAGCTAGAAGATAGTGCTACTTATAAAGCAAACGGATTGTATGAAGCTAAAAGTCGATTTGTTGATGAAGAAATAGAAAAAATACTTGAAGCCATAAAAGAATAATGGTCTATTAATAGTATAAAATGGTCTATTAATGAGTATGTTAAGCGTGTTTTTGAATTTATTTAAAAATAACTAACTTAATTAAACGCTAATAAAACAAAGGCAATGAAACATATTGTCGAAGAGTTATCGGAAAACGTACATTTATTTGAATTTAATAGTGCTAGATCTGGAGATATAGTTCCTACTCTTTTTTGCTCTGATATACACTTAGATTCTATAGGATGTAAACGTAATATTTTAAAAAAACATTTTGACGAAATAAAAAAAGCTAATGGCTTAATATTTATTTTTGGTGATTTGTTAGATGTAATGGGTAGTTATGGTGACCGAAGATTACAACGTGAAGATATAGACCCTATATTTATCCAACACGGGCGTACTTACCTTGATCTAGTAGCAGAGTTCACTATTAATTTTTTAAAGCCTTACGCTCAAAATATAGCTCTTATATCGTATGGTAATCATGAAAAAACTATAAACAAGTTTCATAATCATGATATACTGCGTTCTATAGTATGGGCATTAAACTTAGAGGAAGGAGTAAATATACAGTTAGGCGCATACTCTGGGTGGGTTTTTATTAGAATGAGAAACAAAAGAACATCACAAATATGTAAAATACATTATCATCATGGTTTTGGTGGAAACGCTAAACGTTCTAAAGGTATGTTAGATGTTCAAATTGAAGCAATGAAATATCCTGACGCAAATATATTAGTACGTGGACACACGCATCAAAAATGGTTTGATCCATCTACAGCTAGAATGCGAGTAACGCAAAACGGTAGAATTTATAAAGATAAAATTAAATACATACAATCAGGTTCATATGTAGATGGTATTGGCGCAGGTAAATCAGGATGGCCCGTTGAAAAGAATTTTAATCCTACTGATATTGGTGGGTGGTTCGTTGATTTTAGATTAAAAAAATCTAATGTAGAACAAAGTATAATAACTCAAGTAATAGAAACGCCTGTTGAGTTTTTTTAAAAAATATAGCTATAGAATACTAGCAGAAAATACATCTAAAGGTACTGTGTATTCTATACACGAAGTAGAGTTAAATGCTTTAGAAGTGCCTATTAGATATAATAAACTTCCTATATCTTTAATACATACTAGCCTAGAAGATATGATAATAGAGTTAGAAGAAATATTAAACTCTTATGATGAGCCAGTATTGTCAATAGAAAGCTTTCCTGACCCTTTCTAGCGTAGCATTTCAGCTATACCGTTTAACAATGCAGATGATCCAAGTCCTGCCCCTGTAGCATAAGCAATAATTTTTTGCTTAAATTTTAATAGCTCTTCTATTTGTTTTTCGTTGTCAGTTACTTTTTTAACAAGACCTTCTTGACCAAATTCATTGCCAATTAGAGCCTCTTTTATTTCCTGAACATCTTTGGCTAGTACCTCTATCATAGCTTCTAATTTATGAACGTCGAATTTTACCTGTTTTAACTCTTCTGAACTCATGATAATTATTTAATTTTGTATACAAAGCAAATATATATCAATAATAAATAAAAAAAAAGCCCCAGAATAAACTGGGGCTCTTCGAAGGGGAATCAACCTTCTGGGGATCGTCTAGTCAAGAAGACTTTTAATTAACCTTTAACTAAATCTAAAGAAGGACTTCTTGTATGGTAATAGTTGTAAGCGGTAATATACTATACCTTTTTATTACTTGCAAATCAACTATTTGAGAATCATCATTGTAAGCAATTCCGTTTAAAGAATCTAAATAAAACTTAGCTATATTATCTACATCAGGTTTTTTAGGCCTATGTTGACCATCAACTACTGCTGCTTTTTTCTTTGAAAAAGATTTAGGTATAGAAAAATCAGCTTGAATAATAACCTCTACCATACCATTTATCTTTTCAAAAGAATAGCTTTCTTTTACAAAATCTATAAACTTTTGTTTGTCTTTAGATTTTGGATCATAAGTACGCACAAACCCACCCCTAGAGGTGTGTCTGTGTCGTGTTTGTGAGTGAGGTTCTCCTGGGTATACTATATGGATAAACTCAATCATTTTCTTATGCTAAGAGATGTAACTTTATTTGCTTCATAGTCGGGGGGCACTTCGCCCCCGTTCTTTATGTATTCTTTTATAAGCCTTTTATTAGGACTTACTTTTACATTAAGGTCTATAGCATACTGTTTAGAGTATTCTATTAGCACATCATCTTCAGGAAATGTTTCTTTGGTTCTTGTGGTAAAATAAACTGTACCTGCTTGTGTAGGTATCTTATCTATTTTAGAAGTATTCATAAATATTTCTACTTTTACCTTTAACATTTCTATTGTTTTTTCTGTACGTTCTATTCTATCAGAATAAAATTGTACAGATTGTTGCTTTAACTTCTTTAGATTGTCTATAGTGTTATTCATTTTGTTTATAGCAAACAAATAACCTTCTACTTGACCTGGTGATGAAATGTCGGAGTTTTCCTCCATAAACATTACATCAATATCATCAAGAGTTAATTCTTCATGCGTCAACGTGTTGTTGTCTTGGTTCAAATCTGAATACATTGTAATTAAATTTTAATTGTATGTTTAATTTTCCTTGATCTCTATTCTTAAGGGACCTAAGTGTTTTATATTCTTCTGTCCCTTCAAGTGCAAATACATGATCCATTTTAGTTACATTAGCACGATTACCAGATAAATCATTAAGTTGTATTAATGCCCTAGGGTCTTCCCTTTTCTTTAGGTGGTGTATTAATATTACTTGTATATCTTTGTTTTGTGCTAATTCTCTAAATGTTTCAACTATCATTCCTAATTTCACAAATTCATTATTACCAGCTTTGTCTGCTTGTATACCGTCTGAGGTATCTACAACAACGTACTTGTAATCTTTTTGTGATATTATTCTTGACATACTTGTTATTTCAGGTGATATAGAAAGCATATCAATAAAATCTAAATCATTATTAAATAGCTGACCATTACGCACCATGTTTATTATTTCATCTTTTGTTTTATTGTGAATGTTTTGTAAGAACCTTCTGTACACTAAAGATTCATGCATTTCTAAATTTAAATACAAAGTTTTTTGTTTAATTTTGCATAATAAATCTTGTACAAAGGCGCTTTTACCAGCGCCAGTGTCTCCTGTTACTACCATAATTTCACCTGGTACAAACTTATAGTCACCTTCGTGTCCATATATTTGTGTTAGGTTTATACCAGAGTAATCTACCTTTTGTATATAGTCTGCAAGATTTTTAGTCATATTAGCAGCGTTGTTTACTTCTAATACAAAATCTTTATTTTTATAAAATATACAATTAGTATCACAGAATTCAGTCATTACTTCGTCTTTACAGCCGTAACTATACTCTCCTTTGTATACGTTTTCGACTATACGAGTAAACTCTTGAGCTTCTTTTGAATTATCTGGTACATCTAACCATGCTAGTATCATTAATCTTGACATAGAAGCTATGATTCCATGCCTTCTCCAAGCACTAACTATTCTTAATACATCTTTATGTCGCCTACCAGCGACTGGACCTCTTAAAAATAATTTTTGCATACAAGTAACAACTGATGATGGATTGTCATAATCATTCATCTGATGCCAATTAGATTTTACTTCTCCTTCTACAACTTCATTAGACAATGTTCCATCGTCTATATTGTTCATAGGAATAGTAACTCTTTGCTCCATATAATTTTCACCTGCTATCTCATGCAAGTAGTCTTGTGCACTAGCGCTATTGCTAATGTCAAAAAGCTGCTTATGTGATATAGGTATTTTATGTAAGCCAGATTTATGAGTGCTATACGGCGCCCTAATTAATCCAGCTGGAGCTAAAGGTGCTGTATCTACATATTGATCCCATTTACTAAAAAATGATTTAAATGTAGACACTGTATCAAAACTTAAAGATTCTGAGTCTTCAAATGTAAATACATTAGGCATATGTATATGGTATCCTTTGCCACCAGAAAACCATACTTGTATATTTCTTTCTTCTATTTCATGATAGTTAGAAAGGTACTTGACTATATCTATAGTAACTTCAGTTATTGTTTGTAAGTCTGTTGATTCTCCATCTATATCTAATATTGTTTTATGATGGTATCTATTACCCCTATACCCAGATAAACTATTCATAGATTTAACATAATCTAAAACAGATTTGTCGTATGCATAGTATGACGTATACATTAACTTACCTAAATTAGCTGTTACATATCCGTGAAGTCTTTCTACAGGTATAAAGTTACCTCTATTAAATAAAGAGTCTACAACAAACTCTAAATATTTTTGACTCACTATTACCTTTTATAAAATTAAAACCCCCAGGCTTACGCCCAGGGGAAAATAAAAAAGAAATAAAATTACCTATGAATTAACATAATTAAAACATTAACTCATCATCGACTACCGAAGTAGAAGTGCTGCTGTCGTAAGTTAATTCGACAGCTTTAGATACATTAGATGATTGCTTAGATGCTTTAAATCTTTCTGCAGATTCTCGCAAATAAGATTGACCATCATGTAACTGTTTCATAGTATAATTATCACCTTGAAGAACTTGATAAATTATATCATAATGTTCTTCGTCAGTGTAATTTTCATCTACAGGTAATAAATACCCATAATTTCTATATGCAGGCTTATCTGCATTACGTTGCTTACCGTATACATATGATAAATAGTATACAGGCGTTCCTATAAGATTATCAAGTACTGCTGTATTAAACATAATACCATCTAATTCTTTTTCTGCATCTGATAAACCTTCATAAGCTCCTAACCTTTGAAAGGCTTGATCTACTTTGCTAGCTAAACCCCAGTTTATAATTTTCTGAGTTTGTTTATCTCTATTAAAATGACCAAACAGCACTACTGTGTTATCATATGCACCAGATTTTATTTTAAATTCTATAAATAAATCAGGTTTATAGTTTCCCATTAATTTATCTGGTACTTGCGTAACAGATGTAATAATTCCTTTTTTACCATACAAGCCGTCAGCTACTTTGCCTGAGCTTTTTTGTGAACTATTACTTGACGATTGTCCTGCTTTTAACATATTATTCTTGGTTTATTATTTGTGTATTGTTATTTATTGTTTGCAATGACCATGATTTGCCATTACCTGTGTCACCTAATATTAATATTTTTGGATTACTAACTCCATTTTTCTTATAACAATTTATGATATAAGAGATATCTTGCGGTATTACAGATGGTAAATAATCACCTCTGTTTTTTGCAAAAATATATCTAGAGTCAGCTGATACAATCCAGCTATATGTTTTAGTTTTATTTTTAGCATCTTTTGATACTTTAGAATACGCTATAACGTCAAAGTATCTACCACATGCTGTTTCTATACTACCTTTTAAATCAGGTACTTCTATAGGTCTACCATATTCATCTTCTTTACGCTTAACATGACCTGTAACAATTACAGGAAAGTTACATTTAGAAAAAAGATTAAATAGTTTTTCCATAGTATCACCATATAAGCCCCATGTACGCATTTCCATGGATTCTAGCTTTTGTTCCTTAACAAGGTGAGCACGTTCTTGTACACCTAACATAGTTACGGTGTCTAAGATCATCATATTAACTCCGTGTTCACGGAGCTTTTCATTAAATGTAATAATAACTTCGCTACCTACATCACCCATAATAGGATGTATTTCAGGAACTCTAGTTATTTGTATTACATTTTGCATTAGTTTATCTCTTAGCATTTTAGCAGACCCTGACCAAGGAACGGCAGGCAAACCAAATACTTTAGTTTGTTTATCCTTACCGCCTATGGTCGAAAGTGAATGGTCTACATCAAATACAAGAGCCTTATAGACTTCTTCTTGCATATGTAAATAATTGATTGTCTTGTTTTGTTATTGTTCTTCCTGTGATATTATGATAGATATCATCAGTATATGTTATTTTTGATTGATCCAGCGTACTGTCATCATCAAAATAATTTTTGCAGAAACGTTCTATTAAACCTTCCGCATCTCGCATTGTAGATAAATGAAATACAAATTGTATATCATCCATACTTATTTTCATCTTATCATAGTCTTCTTTAACTATGTAAGGATGACCATCAGCATTAACATGATTAATGTTAAATAAATGAAGTAAAGTAATATATGTATCTAAGGGTATAGTTGCAAATCCTACTAAGATATTATTTTTATATACGTTACAGAACGTATTCATATAATAATCAAAATGACCTGTATAGGTTATTCTGTTAGGAGTATTGTTATACTCAGATTCATATGCAATAAAACCTACTTCGTGCATTAACTTCATGGTTTTATACGATATGCATTCATTTGCTTTGTCAAAATGTTTACTATATACTTTGTTTATTATATAGTCGTTATTAACAAAATCGTAGTTTATACCATGAGGAAATGTTTTTGATCTAACAACATTATATCTATCGTTAGAGCATAAATCATAATTAGTTCTATTATCCATCCAGTAAGAAGAAAGTGCCCCCAAGGGCACTCTATCTTTTAATTCGAAAGCAGTAAACGATGTTAAATGACAAGGCTTACTAAAATCTACAAAGGATGGTATAGATCTAAAATGTTTTGTTATATCTATATGCATAATATTATTGTATTTCCATTTCTAATAGTTGACCTAAATAAGATACTTTAGATGGCACCACGCTATTGCCAAGGTAATTAGTTAGTATATTAACCATTACGCTAGCTGTCATACTACCAATATGAGATGTAGCTTTATATGCGCATGGTAATCCTATAGCCTCTTCTGGAGGAAACCAATGACTCATATACTCATCTCTTGTTTTAGTAGCCGTATATACTTGAAATAATTCAGCGCCCATACGACCATCAATAAACAATTCACGTTCCTCACCAAGTGATAACCATTTTTCATAGGCTAACTTGCGAACATTCATGTCATCAACGGCACATAATGTATAAGCATACGCTGCAGAATCTTCAGTATATTCTTCTTCAATACCAGTTATAATAAAAGGACCAAGCATATCAGATATAATTTTCTGAAGTGCTACAGCTTTATTTTCACCGATATCTTTGATTTTACATAATTGACCACCAATATTATTGGCGTCATATCTATCCATATCGTAAACAATAGGCACGGCGCCAGCTCTGGCTAGGAAATGACCTAACCATGAGCCGATACCACCAGCACCAATTACAAGAGGATTTAATGATTGTAATGGTTCAAACCATTCAGCTTTACTGAATCTAGCTCTACCCATTTTACCTTCTAGTTTCATATTAATAAAATTGTGTATAGTATTGCATTGGCATTTCTAAGCTTTGAGCTTTTAGATATGGTAACCAAAACGAGTACTGATCTATGACTGCGTCATCAAATAATACTGGTCTAGTTATATCTTGTAACATATCCACTTGTGTAGCTTTATAATGTTTACTACGAGTAGATATGTGTGCAAAAACAGAGCAATAAAGAATATCTATCATATTTATGATATTATAATTACCAGGCTGCTCATATATAAGCAATAGCGTGTTGCATGCTTCTTTAAATGCATAAAACGCTACCATAGGCGTGTAATCATCATACACATTAGATAGTTCTATTGTCCATTCTATTTCTTCATAAATACTACGTATTTGTTTAAACTTATTGCTTGAAAACATACGTTTATAGTATTCAAAGAAATCATCTCTTTCTGTTTCCTTATGATTATTTATCATTCCATGTGCTGCAAAAACTTTATTTAATAAATTATGCGCACATTCTATTTTAGCTATTGTTTGTTTTTCGTTTAATTTATCTTTTATAGTTATTCCATAAGCATTTTCTACAAGTCTAGATAATTCATCTATGTCAAACTTTGTAGAATCTAATAAGGTTTTACTATATAAAGTTAATAGCTCTTCGTTAATAAATTCAGAAGGCTCAATGTTAAACATGTTGTAAGAATCATAATTCAAGAAACCTGCTTGATTTGTTTCTTTATCTAAAGTAAAATAATTGTATTTACTTGTTGTATATGTTCCTACTGTTCTGTTTTTATCTATTTCTTTTATACGATTATGTAAGAATTCATCAATGTTGTCAGTTCCTAGGTTTACATCGCAATCAAAGTAACCTACTTCTGCATCATTAATAATTTTATATCCATTTTTACCTATTACTGTTTCGCTACTAACCACATTAAAGCTAATTCTAGCTATGTATTCTTGGTCAGAGTTAGTAATAACAGATAAAAAGTAATCGTATATATTAGCTCCGTCTATTAACTGAGCTTGATCTGTACCAGAAAAGAATGTATCCATACCATGATGTGAATGTATAAAACCTTGTTTCATCTCTTCTAGTTCTGGTTTATGCTTTATAGCTTCTACAACTTCTTCATAACTATCAATACTTGTAGAAGAACCAGTACCTACATCCATGGGATATAAATACTTTACATCTATAGTAAAGTTATTAGGATCGTTTATAGAGCCTTTTTCTTCGTAAAATAATATACCACACCATTCGGTGTTAGGATATTTAGCACAAAGAAATCTGTCAATAGCTACTACTGTAGGACTCAAGGAAATTGTAGGTATCCCTTGTAATGGCTTCATTTCTATTTTGTTTTTGCTTAACAACATCTTGGATGATGAGGGCCATATGTCCATAGTTTTCGATTGCCCATGTTTTTGTTGTGTGTTCATGTAATTCAAAGTTTGTTTGTTGTAATTTTGACAAGTCTGGACACTTGCCTATGTACAGTTTGTTTTTAATAAAAAATGAAAGATTATCAACTGAATATTCTATATCAGAGTATTTATTAGAGTTGCTAGTAGCATAATCTCCTACTATGTCTAATAAAGACTCACTGAATATATCGTCGCTGTATTCTTCATTTGATGAGTTCCATAATCTGTAAAAAGGAACTTTTATATTTTCAACGCAAAAGTTAAAATAATTTTCTTCTGCATCTAATAACTTACCGTATTGCTCTATGCAATCTAATAAAGTTATGTCTTCGTTAGATTCAAATTTTTCTATGTAATAATGTTTAAATACGCAGTAAAACTGCTTATAAACTTCTAACATATTATTATAATTTAAATCATATTCATCGTGTATTCTAGTAGCGTAAAAATGCATTTTGTTATTAACAAATCTTTTTTCGCTAGTAAATTTATTACACAATTCATCTAATCTTTCTATGCCTTTCTTGAAATCTGGATTTAATAATTCTAAATCATCAGTATTATTGTATAAATTAATAGTATCTGATAATTCTTTTGTTATTTGATTTACAACTTCTTGGCTCCATTGGAATGATATTGTTTCTGCATCATTATTAGATGTGCCTTGATCGTTTATGAAATCATTTATTGAATCTTCATCAAGTTCAGCATTATTATCATCTGCAACATCTTCATTATTTACAGTTGATATATAAGCATAAGGACCTCCGTCTAAGTTTTCATAATGAGCAAGGCTGTTTAAACAAAAGAAAAATGTGTATACATCCTCTTCTTCTAAATGCCGTCTATTGTTTCTCATTTTATTAAACATTTCACGAAGTATGTTACCATCACCATCACCAATGCAAACAACTGAAGATGTTAAACCAGACACATGTGAGTGTGCATAGTTTGCTCTAGCCATGTCATAGCTTGGTAATAAATTATAACCTCTTATGCCTGTAAGACCATTAAGAAATATTTCTTTAGTATCTTTGTCACACCCTACTGTAAACGTTGATATAAAAAGAAAATTATTTAGCTCTAATGATTCATCATGATCGTTATTTATTACGATAGATGGGTATAGGGTATAAACTAAATATTCTCTATTATCAAAGTTTAAATGGGTATCTATTACAGCACCAGTATCTTCATAGATGCTTTTTAACATTAATGGAACGTCTAATATATTCATGGGTATGTATATTATTTATTAGAAACGCTAATGACTCCTTGGGTATGTTCAGCCATTTTATTAAATCTGGCATTAACCATATCTTCGGTAGTCATTTCATTGTTAAAAAGCAGCCCTAGCTGCTCTTCATTAGAGCTGTCGCTAAGGCTTAATGATTTTCTGATTGCTTGTTCCCAACGTTGTACTATATCAGGAGCCTGCATCTATCTTAGTCCCAGGCCATACCCATATGGTTACCTCGTCAGCTACATTAATATTATCAGATTTATAAATATTTCTGAAATTATCTGTTTTGTTTACAAATTTAGAATTAGGTGTTAAAACGTTAGCATCATCAGTACCTTCAACATCGTTGATTAGGTCTTCTAATGTTTCGTAATCACCAGTCCTTGTAAACTGAGAATTACTAATTCTGTTTATTACTGTTACTATCATTGTTTTTCCTCATTGTTCATTAATTGTTTTATTTCGTAGTCCATGACCAACTTTTGAGGCACATCAAGTGCCGTCTGTAAGTTGCAATCAGAAAAGCACCACATATTGGCGCCTTTCATTGCGTACTTCCATGATTTAGATATATACACATCTGATATGTGCATATGTTCTTCGTATTTATTGCAGTGTATTAGTATGCTGTCTATTATAATTGTTCCTTTGTCAGACGTCATAAAATAAACATCATAATCACCACGATCATCAGAAGTTGCTTGTATAAGAGTATCAAAAGATTTGCTTTTTTTAGCATTTTTAGCATAACTAATTATTAATTTACGCTGCAACCATGCTACAAATCGTATAATTACATTAATCATCAGAAAACATTCTCTGATTCTCTGATTCTAAGAATTGTAATTTAGCATTTACTTTTTCATAGTACTCTTTAGACTCGATTACTTTATCCACGTTTAAAGGATTAATCAACCAAGCCTGATTCATTTGAACTCTAGCCAAAGAACATTCTTCGATAGCAGTACTAATAGCCTTACTAATTCTAGCTTGAGCTTGTATTACTCTGTTATCTACCTGTTCTTGATCTAGTTCTTCTTTTGTCTTTGTTATTAGTGTTTGGTATAGCATTGTTTTCTTATTTATATTAATGATTTAGTATTGATTTATTATCCCAATATGTTGAAGAAATAATTATAAAATTAAATCCTAATTTTTCGTTTTCTTCGTCTTCTTCAAGAAGAAGATAATCTGTTGAAGGATGATTTATTTGTTGATAAAACCTTCTAGGACCTGAGAATCTATTACTATCTGTCATAATAAGATCATCTAGTTCTTCAAAGATTTTTTCAAATCTTATTCTAAGTACTTTTTTCATAAATAGTTCACCATCTTCAAAACTATCTACTACAGTATGTAATTGAAAACCGCCTTTTTCAAAACGTTCTACAACTACATAAGCGCTGCCTGTTTCTGTTATTTTTGTCATTGTTTTATTGATTTGTTATTGTTTAAGTTAAAATGTATGCAAGCTATCACACTCACATACATAGAGTTTCAGGGTATGATTAAATCTTATTTCGTCTATGCTTCGTTACCCTGTCTTGTTTATTTGTTTTTCTCGGCGCACTTCGCGCCGGTTCCTTATGCATCTTATTAAACACATCATCAGTAAAGTATGTGTTTATCTTTCTGTTGTTATGTACCCACATTAGGTACTCTGGGTCTATCACTGTTACTGAATTAACATCACGACCTTGGTATCTACCAAAAGTAATGATGTCATTCAAGCTACGCCATACAGTTGCCATTAGCAGTTAGGTATCTTCAATTCAGGCATGTATGTCTTTATGTGATTATAAGCATCCATCTGACAAGGATAGTATAGCATATCACCATACGTACAGTCAGAGTTTAAATAATACATTTTTATATTATCCATATTAGTCTCCATTAAGTTTATTATCCTCAGCTTGTACAACCGCTAGTGCCCCAACAAAGGAAAGCATTATAGTTATACTTGCTATCATAATTAGTCTTACGTCTATATTGACGCCAAAAGCTACAAGTATCATAGCTCCACATAGCACTAGTACTGAAACCATCATTAGTGCAATACATACCTTGAACAGTTCATGTAATATTTTCATAGTTTTTATGTTGTTTAAAGGATCGCTTTAGTAATCCCAAAGAGCCGTGCCGCCAAAGGCGGCTAAGGCTCTTACACTCGGATTTCCCTATATGTCTATAGTTAGTCCTACTGCTTTTGTTTTGTCCTTCCAAAGCTTCACGGAATACTTAATACCGTTTCGGGTGTTTACCTGGTCAGGTTTAGTGATACTGCCTACAAACCCTGTTATCTCTTGAAGCTTTTCGAAGGCTTGTCTAGCCCTGTCTGCTAACTCTGGTGTGTCTACTAACGTAGATAAGTTTGCAGTTTCAAATACTTCTGGGTCTATTCGGCTAGACAAACCATCTAACCCGCTTGACAGCATTGTACGTAGTCCTTCATCTTCACGTGAAGTCATCCATGTCTCTGTTACTTGCTTAGTAAAAGGGTTAGTGTATACTGCTTTTGCGTTTAAGTTTATTGTCATTGTACTCATATCAATTCTCCATATTACTTATAATTATTGTTACGGCAGCTAGCAGTATAGAATTTTCAACGAAAATTCATACCGTACTACCATATTATAACCCGGTAGGGTTGTAGTATATCGTGTAAATACATTGGATAACAAATTTTGGACATACACTAAATCTTGCTATATTTGTTTTTGATTATTGTATAATTGTATTGTTTTCTATTGTTCATACTTATTAGATACTGTCATTGACTTGACGGTATCTTTTTTTTTATTTATACTTTACTCGTTGACACGATTGAAAACGTTGCCAGGTAATAGTTGACCCAAGCAGATGAGAATCCATAGTATCAAGGCCTCGCAACATGACATAATTGGGGAATCCTACCCAGACCAAACAATTATGATCACCTTATTGGTTGTAGGTTAGACCAACATTACTAATAATTGTCGACTAAGAGGTTAAGAAACACCTCTAATGGCTTTTCTATATCTACTTGTTATTAAAACTTATTGTAACTAGATTTATGCAATAGCGAAACAAACTCACTTTTCCTAAAGAAAATGAGGGAGTGAGCGTTATATTGTTTTATGCAATAGCTGTGGTGCTCTGCCAAGGGGCGGCGCACCTAATTATTAATTAATATTATTATTATGCCTACTATAGATAACATATATAAACAGTTAATAGAAGAAACTCAGGAAAAAATTAACCTGTTTGCTATTAACAACAATAGACATGGACAACAAACACAAATTGAAGTACTAAATGCTGTTAAAATGTTGTATGAAGCTCACAAAAAAGCTTCTACTAAGAAAACTTCAACTAAAAAGACTGTAAAAACAGCTAAAAAAGACTAG
>VMHT01094683.1_pt1 | contig 30326 bp, 21 predicted proteins | sample 4693611 | NCBI WGS metagenome assembly VMHT01 (sample SAMN12280063, study PRJNA550983) | marine metagenome | isolation source: seawater sampled from same location over 5 years 0.02-0.2 micron viral filtrate | place: USA: collected off the coast of southern California halfway between the port... ... | reverse complement strand
TTTGTTGTTCTTTGATTGCTTCAATTAAATATCCAACTAAGTTGCCATATGCAACGGATTTAAATTGGCCATCTTTAACAAGCTCTGGAGCAATCTTTTCAATTTCTTGTGCAATAACACCCGAGCTTTCTAAGCCATCTTTTGTGTATGTTACTCCTCGCATACTATTGACTTTGCCCAAAGCACCGTCAATTGTTTGTATGTTATCTTTTAATCTTTCATCTGAGTATGCAGTTACATCTCCACTTGCAACAAGATCACCAGTGACATCTACACCTGTTGCTGTTGTTTCAAATTTAATAGCATTATTATATCGTAACTGCACTTGTGCATCTGCATAAAATATAGCATAATATTCAGCGGCATTTTTCTTAGTTAATGCTAGATTTCCGTCTGTTTGAATCCAAGTATTATGACCATTGGTGGCTCTTATAATATTATTTGAACCATCATGATGCATTGTAAAATCACCACCGGTACCAAGTTTAATTGTATCATTGTCACCCATATTAAGATGAGATTCTAAAGTGGTTTCACCAGCCACTTCCAATCCTGTTCCGTTAATTAATTTAAGATCTGTGCTTGTGAATCTTGCACTAATGTTATTACTGCCTGCTTTCTTATGTGCTATTTCAATAATACCATCTTCAGTTCCGTCACTAGCATCGCCAATCTTGCCAGTAATTTTTGCAAATACTGTACTTTGGTCAGCATCATTATCTGCCGTAAATTTTATTTGTCCAATGTAATTTGCATCTGCGCCAGTAATATCTCTATGTAATGTAACTATTGGGCCTGCATCACTACCAGCAGTTGTATCTGTTATGTCTAAACTACCAAGCTGAAGTGCAGTTGGTGTGATTGTTAGGTTGCCTATACTTGAACCAGTGGCTGTAGTTGTTCCCAAAATAAATGAATCTGCACTTTCGTCCCAACCCATAAACGCATTATCACCTGTTGTTCCACGTTCAATAACAATACCAGAATCAGCATCATTTGATCCTGCACCTGTGTTTAGTTCTAATAGGTTATCTGCAAGTGTAGTATTTGTTGAAGAAACTGTGGTTGTAGATCCGTTAACAATTAGGTTACCAGCCATTGTTATGTTGTTAAATGTACTTGTACCAACTGCAACCGTTACATTTCCATAATTAATTCCTGTTGTGGATCCGGTTACGTTACCAGTTAAGTTTCCTGTAAATCCTGTTGTGGCTACAACAGTAGCACCAGTCACATTATCTGCTATCAGATCATTAACTTTTAAATCAGAATAACTGTCAATAGTTACATTACCTGACGTTCCACCTACATCATCTGTATTAACAAAAGCAAACTGATTTGTTGATTCGTCCCACAATAGAGCAACATTTGTATCAGAACCTCTATTAAATATCATACCTAAGTCTTTTGTATTAGACCCAGAGGCAGCCGAATTAATGGCAATCAGCGGGTCAGTCATCGATGAAATTGATGTATTGACTGCTGATAAATTGATTTGTCTAAAGCTCATTCTTGCCCGGTCTCCTATTGCTTGTATGTATTTAGCAAGAACACTCGGTTAAATTTTGACAAAAAGAAAACGGGCAGTTTCCTGCCCGTTTCCAGTATTAGTTTTTATTCTGTGTCTATACTATTAGTGCATAGTTCCAGTTGCTTTAAGATCGTTAACTTCTTCCTTAAGATCTTTGATTGCTTCAATAAGTAGACCAACTAGGTTACCATATTTAACAGCCATTAGACCTTCGTCATCAGTTGCCACAGCTTCCGGAAGAACCGCCGCCACGTCTTGAGCGGATACACCAGTTGATGTTGATCCATCTGCAATACGATCGAAAGTAATACCACGAAGTGCCATCACTTTATCTAGACCATTATCAATAGTTTGGATATTGGTCTTTAGGGATTCGTCTGAGTATGCTGTTACGTCACCACTAGCGTAAATGTTTCCACCTACACCAACACCACCTGTTACAATTACTGCACCAGATGTTGCAGATGTTGAGTTAGTTGAGTTACTAAATGTAATAACGCCAGAAGCAGTATCATTGGCATTGCTCTTAAGACTATCGTCATGCTTTGCTAGTTTGACCCAGTTTCCACCGTGAGCATAGTAAGCCAATCCTGTTCCATGAACGTGTGCAAACATACCGTGGTATGTTGAAGCACTTGGAAGATCGCCTTCTGCACTATAAACGTTACTGTATAACATCTTACCAGTAGTTGTGATATTGTTAGCACCCATAGCCAGGTCTGCACCTTCGATGTGTGTTCTAACTCTTGTATCAGTATAATACTTGTAGTCTGTATGTTCAGCTAAGTTGGCAGTTGTACTGTTACTTAGATCAAAGGATCCAGCTCCCATACTTAGGTTAGATCCACTAGCACTAAGAGTTGCACCACCAAGTTTGATTGTACTTCCACTTAGATATAAGTCTCTCCAAACATTACCAGTAGCACCTAAATCATAAGTGTTATCGGCTTCTGGAAGTAGGTGTCCAGCTTTAATGCTTTGACCTGCTGTTGTCCACTGATCATTTGTTTCGTCCCATAAGAAACTAACATTTGATGCTGTACCACGTTCAATAACAATACCCGCATCCTGTGAAGGAGTTCCAGTTTCATCACTATTAAGTGTTAGTGTTGAGTCTGCAATGTTAACATCATTTGAGTTAACTGTGGTTGTAGTTCCTGTTACTGTCAAGTTACCTTGTACAGTTACGTTTGAACTAGCACTAAGTGTTGTTACAGTAGCTGCCGCCGGAGTGTTACCACCCAAGATGCCGTCTACGTTACCAGTTACGTTACCAGTTACATCACCTGTTACATCACCAGTTACGTCACCAGTAATATCACCTGCAAAGTTTGTGTTTGCTGTAATAGTTGTACCAACAATAGTTGCCGGTGTTGTTGCACCGATTGTACCATTATGAGCACCTGTTGAAGCACCAGTTAAGTCACCAGTTACATTACCAGTCACGTCACCTGTTACATCACCAGTTACATCACCAGTTACATCACCAGTTACGTTACCTGTAATATTACCTGCAAAATTAGTATTTGCTGTAATAGTTGTACCAGTTACTGCCGCTGGAGTAGTTCCACCAACAATACCATCTACGTTACCTGTTACGTTACCAGTTAGGTTACCACTTAATGTACTTGGAGCTAGTCCAGTTACCGTTGCACCTGTAAAGTCTACAGTTCCGGAGAAGTCACTAGTTCCACTAGAAGTTACGTTACCTGTTACATCACCTGTTAGAGCTCCGAATACAGAGGTTGCGTGTACTTCAGCAAACGCTGTACCACTAGCACCTAGATCAAGTGTGTTGTTTGCATTTGGAAGAATATCACTTGCGATATCGGCTCCAAAGCTAACTGTATCAGTTGCCGCATCACCAAATGTTAGGTTACCACTAATTGTTGCATCACCATCTACAGTTAAGTTACCTGAAATAGTAATGTTGGTATCCAATTTAGCACTAGTAATAGCACCATCGGCAATTTTGGCTGTTGTTACGTTTGCATCAGTAATTTTTGCAGTTGTAACTGAGTTAGCTTGTAACTCACCAGTACCAATACTATTTGATGGAGTATACGGAACCGCACTACTTTCAGTACTCATAATAACCGCTGATGTACCTGTTGGCATTGTATCAGTTAGAGTAATTTGGTCATTAACTGTATCGATTGTATAGTGTGTACTTGGATCCTGGATAACACCGCCCACAAACACCATTGTTGCTGAGTTTGGAGTAAATCCTAAGTTAAATGTAGTTGCAACACCATCACCGTTTACTGTGATTCTGTTTTGCGAACTAAATGATACAGTTGATGGATCAACTAATTCAAATCCACTTGCATCTGCTTTAACTTGTAGTAGGTAATCACCTTTACCACTTAGACTTGTATCACTAACGTCTGCTAGATCTACAACATTAAAGTACTTGGTTGCGTTTACCCATGCAGTTCCGTTCCATTGTAGAACTTCACCACTTGCCGCACTAGAAATTGTTACATTGCCTAGTCCGTTTAGGTTATGGTTACTAATGTCTGAAACTGTACCAGTAATATCACCAGTTACATCTCCAACTAATCCACCATTGGCTGTAATTGCACCAGTAAATGTACTTGTACTTGTTACTGCCGCTGTTGACATTGTTGTTAGTCCTGTAACACCTAGTGTTCCACCAATTGTTACGTTACTACCAAATGCACCAGTGGTTGCACCTGTTAGAGCACCACTTGTGAAGCTTGCCGCTCCGTCAGTTAGTGTTCCACCTGTGATAGTTCCTGAAGCAGTAGCATCACCAGTAATATCTAGTAGAGAACCACTAAATGTTAGGTTTGCACTATCTTCAATTGCACCATCTGTACCAGCAAATACAACACGAGTTGCTGTTAAATCACTAATAATAGCACTTGCTAATGTTGATTCACCAGTTACTCCTAGGTTACCGCCAATATCTAGGCCGTTAGTTGTTGTTACGTCACCAAATGTTACGCTGTCTGTAGTTGCGACTGCTTGTCCAATAGCAAAACTTGCCTTGTTATCAGATACTGTTGTTGTAACACCAGTTCCACCTTCAAATGTTAGGGTATCACTACCTAGTCCAACATTGTCACTTCCAGAATCACCAGCAATTGCTTGTGTTATTGCAAACGCTTCTGAAGTTGCGGCTGTAATGCGACCTTTTGCATCTACTGTGATAGCAGGAATTGTTGTTCCTGAACCATATGTACTTGCAGTTACACCACTTGCTGATAGAGTCATTGCACCAGTTACGTTATCGGATCCATCAAAGGCTCCTGAAGTATATGTTGCATCACCAGTAATTGCAATTGTTCTACCTGTTGCTAGAGCTGTTGCAGTATCGGCGTTACCAGTTAGATCACCAGTTACGTCACCAGTTACATCACCAGTTACATTACCAGTCAAATCGCCAGTTACGTCACCAGTTACATCACCAGTTAAGTTACCAACAAAGTCACTACTTGAAGTTACACTAGTTACAACTAGGTCACCAAATTCTGCATCTGCAGCCGTACCAGCAAAAGTTTCGCCAGTGTTAGTTGCGTCATTGTAGAATACAAACTTAGAAGCTGAATCATCATATCCGAAGAATCCAGTTTTTGCGTCTGTGCCGTTATGCCAATGGAATTCAATACCGCGGTCTTTATTATCGTCTGCGGAAATTCCACTATCACCTAGTGTAAAGATTGGATCGTCAATCTGTACTGTTGTTGAGTTAATAGTTGAAGTTGTACCATTAACTGTTAGGTTACCAGAAATTGTTGCGTTACCAGCCACTGTAATATCAGTTGATGTTAAGTCATCTGATGTTAGTGTACCAGAAACGTTTACATTGTTAAATGTTACATTATCTGTTGTTGCAACAGCCTGTCCAATAGCAAAACTTGCCTTGTTATCTGTTACAGTTGTTGTTACACCTGTTCCACCTTCAAATGTTAGTGTGTCTGTGAAACTAACAACTTGGTCAGTTCCTGAATCACCAGCAATTGTCTGTGAAGTACTTGTTGTTGCTGTAGTTGTACCAGTAATACGACCTTGTTGGTCAATTGTAAGTACTGGAATCGCTGTTGCACTACCAACTGTACCTGGAGTTACGGCTGTATTATCTAGAGCAATAGTAACTGTGTCACTAGCCGCTGTAGATGTTAGTCCTGTTCCACCAGCAATTGTTAGGGTATCTGTTCCAAGAGCAATACTCTCAGTTCCAGAGTCACCAGCAATCGATGTACTGATAGCAATATCAGTTTCACTTGCACCTGTAATACGACCTTGAGCATCAACAGCAAATGTTCCTACTGCACTTGAAGTACCGTAAGTTCCAGCCGTTACGGCTGTATCTGCTAGTAGAAATTCTACTTGGTTCGCTGTTACGGCTGATGTCATACCAGTACCACCACTAAATGTTAGTGTCTCAGTATTTGTTACAAGAGCATCTGTACCTGTATCACCAGCATAGTTAATACTAACTGCCGGAGATGCTGTAGACATTCCTGTTACACGACCTTTAGCATCCACAGTAACTACTGGAATTGCTGTTGCACTACCAGTTGAACCTGCTGCCACACCAGTGTTAGCAAGAGTTAATGTTGCTGAAACGTCTGCTGATCCATCAAAGCCTGATAGTGAAGCCGTAGCGTCACCTGTTAGACTTAATGCACGAGCTGTTTCAAGTGAAGTCGCCGTATCTGCATTACCAGTTACGTCACCAGTTAAATTACCTGAAGCCATACCTGTTGTTGCATTTATAGTAAATGTGTTATTAATGTTAACGTTACCAGTTGAAGTAAATGTTGTTACTCCAGCTAAAGCACCACTACCATTAAGTGAAGCAACACCATCTGTAATAGATGAACCAGTAATTCCACCAAACTCTACATCATCTGAAGTACCAACATCTTGTCCAATACTTAGTGTTACTGTATTGTTAGTAACTGCTGAAGTTACGCCTGTACCACCAACAAAAGCTAGTGTATCTGTACCAACTGTAACATCGTCAGTGTTTGCACCATCACCAATTGTAAGTGTTGCACCTGAAGCTGCTACTGTAGCCGCTGTAATACGACCTTTGGCATCAACGGTAATTACAGGAATTTCTGCAGAACTACCATATGTACCAGCTGTTACGCCAGAAGCTGCCAATGCAGTTGATAGAGCAACGTTTCCGGAACCGTTAAATGATACTGCGGCGGCTGTTACGTCACCTGTAGCACTAAAGTTTCTTGCAGTTGCCAATGTTGTGGCTGTTGAAGCGTTACCTGTTAGGTCACCTGTAACATCCATAGTCGCTGTTGCATCTGTACCATCAGTACCGTTGTCAAGAATCTTGACTACGCCATCATTTGAGTAGATGTCACCAGTTAAGTCACCAGTTACTGCACCAGTGTAACCACCAGTTGAAGTAATTGTTGTAAATGCACCAGTTGAAGCTGTAGTGGATCCAATTGTGGTTCCGTCAATAGCACCGCCATTGATATCTACTGTTGCAAATGTACTTGATCCTGCAGAAGCAATGTCACCAGTGATATCACCAGTAAGATCAAATGCCGCATTAGAAACTGTTGCACCGTTTAGGTTGATTGTACCACTGAATACTGAAGCACCTGCTGAAGTAATATTACCTGTTACATCACCAGTTAAATCACCAGTTACGTCACCTGTTACATCACCTGTAAGGTCTCCTTCAAATGTACCTGCTACAAAAGTTTCTGCACCAACTGTCCATTTGTCAGTAGTTTCGTTCCAGATCAAAGTCTTGTTTGCATCTGTTCCACGCTCTACTTCGATACCACTGTTCTCTGAAGCAGTACCTGTTTCGTCACTATTCAGTAGTAGGATAGCATCACCAATGTTAACTTCGTTTGAGTTAACAGTAGTTGTTGTTCCTGAAACTGTCAAGTTACCACCAATCACCACATTACTTGATGTGTTAACTGTTGTAAATGTACCAGCAGCAGGTGTGTTACCACCAACGATACCGTCAATATTACCAGTTACGTTACCTGTTAAAGGTCCTGTAATACCAGCAAATGTGACTGAATCACTTGTTGCTACTGCTTGTCCAATACTAATTTCGCCTGAAGATACACCAACACCTGTGCCACCCGTAAGGTATGCATCGATTTCTGTATCTACTCTTGCTGTTGTGAAGTACTGGTTAGAACCTTCTGGAAGATCTCCTGTTGTCAAACTTGTTGTGATCAAGTCTGTAATAGATATCTTCTTCAAGGCGCTATTCGCACTATCGAAAATCATGATAACATCATCGTCTTTGTCAGATATTGTACCTAACGCCGTTTGACCGGTTATTGACGTTACATCTAATTTGACGTTTGTTACTGCCAGATTCGCGAGAGCGGGAGTTTTAATTTGTCTAAAAGCCATAGTTAAATTCCCCATTCATTATAATGATCTTTTGCCCTCAGGACAAAAGAGAGGATAGCTGGCTAGAGCTATTCCTATACATATTTATATAAAAGTGGAAGTAGTTAAGTAGTCTGTTTTTAAATAAAATATAGATCTACATAACTGTTAGGGCGATTTTTATACTGGCATATACCTAAAGAATATGTCCTGTCCTGCAGTTGGAGCCGTTGTAAAACTTAATGTGCTTCCTGAAATTGTGTAAGTGGAGGTTGATACTAGGAGTCCAGCAACAAAAACAAGGACACTATGTACTGTGTGTTCTGCTTGTATTGTATAGTCAGTTGTTGTGCCATCTCCAGTAAATTCATTACTTGTATAAGTTAAGTTTAGATTATTGTTTGTAATTGAGTTTGCATTGACAGCCGCCACAGTTGCATGTGGTGTTCTGTGTTTAACAAATACTTCACTGCCTGCCTGTACTGCTGAAGTGAATGTCAATGTATTACTTGAAACTGAAAAGTTTTCACTTGCTCCAGGTACTTGTATAACACCATCAACATATACGTCAATGGCTTCTTCGTTTGCAGGAGTTGTTGCAAGTGTAAATGCAGTTTGTGTCGATCCTACTGCAAACACTTCTCCTGTTGGAACTGTTCCGGTTAAAATACCATCTATGAACTGGTAATTTTCACTACCATCAGTACTAAGTACTTGTCCTGCTGTACCATCTGTAATACCTAAATCAGTAAGGTTACTTGCACCTGCTGTATATTCAACTAGTACAGATCCTGATCCTTCATCTGTTAATTCAAAACCGTCCGTAGTATTAAATCTAATTTGAGAGGCATTATTAACACTAACATTTGGACTGTCATTTAATTCTGCTATTGTTAAACCATCAGTTGCCGCCGCACTTAATCCAAATGATCCTACATACCTAGCACCTGAAATGTAAACACTTTTTCCAGTGAAACTTTTTCCAGATGGTAAGTTGTCACCAATAAAGTTTAGAACACCTGCTTGGTAATCAAAGAACCATTCATCATCATTACCACTACCAGTAACAAACACTTGATTACTAATACTGGCGGCTCCGGCTGCATCACCGGATGTATGAATGTAAACTTTAACTAGATATGTTGATCCAAATTCTGGGGTAATCCAATCTGTTAAGTCTGTTTTCCATGTTCTATTTGCTGATGCCGTTGCATCATTTGTACACTCAACCGGAGTGGAATAAACTGTTACAATACTACTACTTGTGGCTGGAATAACTGCCGGTACTGAAGAAACTTCCGTTAGGATTTTATCGCCTCTGAGTAATAGAGGACTAACAATAGCTTCGTTGGCCGCTAACTTATTAGAGTTTAGATCAGTTTTGGCTGCACCGTAACCTAGTTTTTTCCATACAAAGTCAAGTTTTTGGCTGTCTGAAATTGCCATTAGGAAGCCTCCTCAATACTTAGACTTGATATTGTTTGAAAACCATCTAATCCAATTCTAACTAATACAACATTTCCTGTTGCGTTGGACATATTCTCACTACCTAATGTCATTGTATAACTGTTGTTTATACTGGATCCTGTTGGGATAACATCACCACCTGTTAAGGCACAACCATTACCACCATTACCACCTGAGCCTGTGTTTGATCCAGGAACACCAACACCTAAGTATTGACTTGTGCCTTCAATCCAACCATTTAATCCACTTGATGAATCAATACCTGTTCCAGGTGCTGCAATCCAAACACCTGCAATACCAGTTGATGAATTAATAGCAATATCAAAGTTAGCAACAACTTTTCTACGGAAAGCAAAAGTAAAATACTGTCTTCCATTATCGCCACTTCTATCAGGACCTGCTGGTAAATAATCAGTACTTAAATCTTCTATATAGTTCTTTAGTACGCCAAATCTAATAGTAGCTTCTTTTGTTCCCTCTACTGTTTCACTGCCTGTAAACGGATTGTTTGTGTAAAAATTAGTTGATCCAGTAAATGCTGGGTTATCAGTTGTTTCACTCAGGAAGTCTGCTATACGCAATCCACTATCAGTAAAGTCTCCGTTACCCAAACTACTGTTAACATCTATATCATCTTCAACAATACCAAAAGGACTTGACTTGTGATACTGTATCTTTTTGTCTGTAAACTCGGAAAAACTTCCAGTACCATTTACATTATACGCTCTAAACTTAATTGTTTCAACCCCATAAGTTGTACTTGTGGTTAAATTAATTGTTTGTTGTCCTATTTCATAACTGTTTGAAATATCTTTACCTGTGTTGGCATGTGGTGCTCCGCCAGTAATATAGTTTATACCACCCTGCAGGTCTGCATAAGTTTTATACTGTGTGCTAATAGTTGCTCCACTTGTACTTTCATAATTTGTACCATTACGAATCTCAAATATATTTGTTTCATCTCTATATGCCTGGCCAATCCAATTATAAAGTTCTACACCTGATAATGTTAAACTAGGAGAACCAGTATTATAATAACTAATGCCACTGATTGTTCTATAAGTTCCGGCAACATCTTCTACAAGTGTTGCGTTTGCTAAGTCTACTACTGGAGTTGTTGTTACATCATCCCTAAGTATAGAAACATAATTTGTGTTACCTGTTGTTGTGTGTTCAAGTCTTTGATCACTCAATCCTGCAGGATAATCTGCAATTGCTTGTGTTATCTTTGCATTGAATGTTTGATAAAATCCAGTTGGGTAGGTAGAACTACTAATTGTATCGTGTGCATCTCCATTGTTGGATAGTATCAATTTACTGTATGTTCCGTTTTCATTTAGAGTTGTTGACAGCGTTCTATTACCTGCATCTACGCCATTGATATTAGCACTTACTATACCAGTTGTTGCATCATATACCTGTGAAACAACATTGGTATCAATTGTACCTGTTGCATAACGTCTCGCTGTTGTTGAAGTTAAACTTTCACCTGCTGACATAGGACTGGTTGCACTATTGTCTGTGAAAGCATATGCTAGTGCTGGTGAAATTCCTTGATAACTATCTTGTAGCGTTAAACTTTTAGCACTTAGTCCACTTGGTGCACTTGGTATTGCATTAAGTTGTACTGTTATGGAATCTGAATCTGTTTGTGCTGTAATATCGGGTGTACCATTTGCTGTAAAGGTAAATGTTTTGTTTCCAGCTGATTCACCAGAATAATCATGATCTAATGTAGCAAATATTGTTCCTGCTGATGAACCATCTTCAGTAACGTTTTCGTCTGCACTTGAGTCGCCCCAATCATATACATATGCATCTCCGTTCTGTGAAGTATTAGTAGCACGGAATAAAGCACGGTTCACACCGTTATAATCAACTCCGTCATATAGATCATATATGTTATCACCACTTCTATCACTTACTGATACGGCTGTACCGGCAATGTTTGCTCTAACGTCTGGTTCCAAGTGAACAGTAAAGTTAGTACTTGCAAAAGGACTATTTGAGTGATTACTTATAACTTGTAGATTACCTGTGTAATCTTGAGCAACGCCATTTGCTTGATCACTATTGCTTAGTGTGTATTTGTGTGATAATGTATTTCCAGTATCACCATAATACCCAGATCCAACATTTACAGAATCAGTGTTGCCATCACCCCATGTCCATAAGTATTGAATACCATATGTAGAGTAATCGCCTATTGTTGTTTCTGTTGTGTTTGTTACGTTAACAGTTAAACCACTGGTTGATTCTTCATTAATTCCTGTTGTTAAATCTATGTTAAAACTAGGAGTGTGTTCATCATATATTTTGAATGATTCATTTTCAACAATTGGAATTTCTGATGGTGTTGCTGTTGAATGTGATACAAGAGTTAAAGTAACTAATCTAGTAACTTCTGTTTCTGTTCCTGCTGATGCAAATGTGTGAGCAAGGCGTCCGCCTCCTACTCCTCCCGGATCAGAGTCTGCATTTACTGTATCAATACTGGTTCCATCTCCCCAATTATATGTATACTGTAGTGTTGCGCCTGATGTATTGGTTGTTGTGTTCTCAAAATATACTGTATCACCGTCGTCCCATGTTGTTATTGGACTGCCTCCTGAACTAGCTGAGTAGGCCGCTAAATTAAGAACCGGTGTTGCTGTAAAAATTGTAATAAAAGAATTCTTTTGTTCTACTGAATTGGATCCAGATCCACTACCGCCTGTATTTTTTGCAGTTACTGAAACATTAAAAGGACTTCCAACATTTGTATTATATGTATGTGAAGGTGTTGTATCAACTGTAGTTAATAGTGAAGAACCGTCTCCCCAATCTATAACAAATTGATTTGCATTTCCATCCACTGTAGTTGTTAATGTTACATATAAACCCGCACCGCCTGTATCAACATCAGCAGTAAAATCAACATCACGAACAAATGTATTGTTACGAATATTTTCCATTGTTTCGTTTAGATCATCAATAGCATCTGTAATTGTTGCAGTTGTATCTAAACCTTTATATGAACCATCACCGAAAGTTCCGTCTGTTGGTGTACCCAACGTAAGATCGCCACCACCGCCTGCTACTTGTGAGTCGACGTATGCCTTTGTTGTTAAATCTTGTGCATCTGTTGGATCAACAGCATCTTTAATTTGTGAAGTTCCACTTAAACTAACATTACTAGTCGAGTCAACCGTTAACGTACTGTCTGTTGAGAGTTTATTTTGTGCATGATTTATATTAATTGGCAATTTATAATTCCTCTGGTTCCTTAATGTATTTATACGATATTATTAAGCTATCGTAGTCCTAAAAGCGTTCATGATAGTCCAACCATCTGCTCTATATGTTGCTGTTACGCTATCTCCGGCACTACTAAATGTCATAGTAGAAAAGCCGTTGGCTGTAGTTGGTGTTATAGTTACTGTTCCAGAACCTGCACCTGTTGAATCAACATAAAATACATATACTCCGCCTACTGTTCCATTGCCTAATGCAATAGTACTTGATGTTCCCGAAGTAATCTTACTTGTGGAATTTCCATCTGTCCATCCAGATGTAATTGTTAGTTCGTCATCATCTAAAATAAGATGATTCATATATACTTTTGCCCAATTATTTGAAGCATCACCTATATTAAAACTGTTGTTTGCACTAGGCAAAAGGTTACTACTAATATTTGCTCCAAGGCTTAGGCTTCCGCCCACGTTGCCTAAAGAAATAATATCTCCGTTAGCAACAAATGTTCCATCTATATAATGGTTACCAGCAGTATAACAACCGCCTGCAATGTTTAGTGCAACATCGGCTGATGCAAAGTCTACTGGAATACTGTTAAGATCTATATCATCAGTACTTGTAATTCTAACTTTTGCCTGCGAGCTGGCTCCTGTTGCACTAGATGTTATAGTTCCTTTTACGATAAACTCTCCGTTATCAGGGTTGATTATGGTTGCCATTTCAAAAAATCTCCAATTCGTTCTATATATGTATTTAGTTAATATCAGTCATAAAAAAACAGCACCCGAAGGTGCTGTTTTCGTTTTCCGTAAAATAAATTCTACTGGAAGCTAAGGTTACCACTGTTAACAGCAATTTTGCTTAGGTAGTCAGCTGCATTACCAAGCGATGATGCTTGGTTAGTTAGCTCTACATAACCGTAACGGGTCATGAATGAAACTACTGGCTCAAATGTTGCTGGATCTAGTACTGTACCAGATGACATCAACGGAATGTATGGGCAATAGAAAGCTGCCGCATCAATTTCGCCTTCGCCTTTGTAGCCTACTAGTACGTTGGCATTGTCTGCCGCATACTGGTTTACAAATACTTTCATTGTACCGTTTAGAGTTCCAACGAATTTTGTGTTTGTAGGTGCTTCAAAAGGACCTTCAGTTGTTCTTGCAAACGCTGAAGTTGTCGCTGATTGTAGTACTGTTAGGATTGTTGGTGAAACCACAACCCAGTTACCTGCACCACGACGTGTTCTTGCCGCGATTAGGTTAGCTGATCTATTAATTAGAACTGCTAGGGCAGCGTGTTGGTCACCAACGAATGTTGGAGTACCACTTACACCAGCTTGGTTGTAAGTATCTGCCGCTGTGCCTGAAAGTGTATCAAGTGAAGTTAGAACTTCTTGATCGATTTCAGCTGTGATCTCTTGAGCTAGAGCCTGCATAATTTCAGCTTCAACGTCTAGACCGTGCATTGATTGAGCATCTTGTGCTGCTTCAAAAGTCCAACGTGCTGATAGTTTGCGTGTTTTAGCTTCAACAGTTTGTTTTAGTACCTGGATGGACATCTTACGTCCAGCTTCGGCTTCGTATGCTGATGTTGAATCAGCTTTTCCTGTACTAGCATTACCTGAATAACCTTTTGCAATTGCAAATGGTGATAGTGCTTCATCACCAGCAGAAACGCCTGCTGCTGTTTGTGAATAACGTACACGAAGTGTATGGATCTGGCCTACTGGACCAGTCATTGGTTGTACGCCAACTAGTTCGTTAGCGATGACAGTTGGCATGACACGACGGATTACTGGAAGGATAACTTTGTTTAGTGTTGCAATGTTACCTGCCATTGTTGTGCCTGATAAGGCTGATTCTGAAAGTTGTGTTTTTGCGTTCTCAAGAACTGTTTCCATTACGACTTTCTTGTTGCCTGTCAAACCGTCAGTAAGAGCGTCTTTAGTTACACTCCAGTTTTCAAATAGGTTTTGTGACATTTTGGTATCTCCTTGTTAGTTAATTAATACCGGCTAATTTTCTTAGGTTAATAATTTCAGCGTCTACATCAGTATCCTGTGTTTTTGCCTTGTTACCTGTAATCTCAGTCTTCTGAGATTCGTTTAGTGTTTTCGCTTTTGTTGTTGTTTTAACTGTTTCATTTAGAACAGTTGGTAGATACTTGTTGTAGGATACTTTTAATTTAGTAGTCGCTACTGATTCAAGTAAATTACCCATCAATTCACGCTTGTCTTTTGCTAGAGGGCTAAGTAATTCTGCTAGAACTTGAGCACGTTCGGTTGCTTCCGCAATACGATCTGCTTTCTTTTCTGCTTTCATAATCTTGTCCTCTTTCTCAGCCATTAGAGTCTCTGATTCAGCTAGTTGCTTCTTCATTGTTTCTAATTCCTGAGCTAAGTTTGAAACTTGTGTACCATCTGCTAAGTTGGAACTCATAAATTCAGCTGCAAAAGTTTCAAAGATCTTACGACCAAAGTTATTTTCTTTTGCTTTCTGAATGTCTTCTTTAAGCACGCCTAATTCTGTTGTTAGTGTAGATTCTACAATACCAGCTAGTTTAGTGCTTGCTTTAGAGATGAATTTCGCCTTCGCTTCGGCAATCATTTTCTTACCTTCTTTCACCAATTTGACTTTCTCTTCGAGAACGTCTTTCTTATCTTGGTGGAATTCATTAAGTTCAGTTGTTAGTTGCTCCATTACGAAGTCCTCTAACTTTACAAAGTTGCCTTCTTGTAATTTACGATCGTCACGTAATTCTTGGATTTCCTTTTTAAGGGTTTCCATTACGAAACCATCTAGAAGTTTTGCATGTTCTGAAATTTGCTTTTGATATAGAACTTTAGCTTTTACAGCCTCATTCTTATCTTGAGCAAATTCTGTTAGTTCCGTTTTTAAAGTATCAGTTAGCATGGCATCTAGTGCCTCTACCATTTGATCTTTATCTGCTTCGTAACGGTTCGCAAATTCTTCACGTAATTCAACAGTGATTTCTTCGCGAGCTTCAGAAAGTTTTGATTCCCACGCTTCTGAAAGTGTGGTTTTGACTTCTTCTGAAAGTACTTCTGAACTTAGGAGTTGTTCGATTGCATGAGCCATTCTTATCTCCTAATACCTAGGTTGTTTATCAATCTAAGTACCTCTTCCTGGAGGTACTTTTGTGCCTTTGTGTCATGATTAGTTGCATTGGCTACGTCCATTAAAATGTTTCCACGAGTACCATTCATAATGGCTTCGTAGAGTGGATCTGGATAGGCATCAGGAGCACTTGGGTTGGCAACAATGTCCACCGTCTGTATCTCAAATTCTGATACGTTACCTGATTCTGTAACGTTTCCACTGCCGCGACTTGACACGCCTAGCTTTACGCCGTTCCCCAATAGTGTAATACATATTTGTCCCATTGGAGTAGGCAATAGTTTAAGTCTTCCGTAACCATCAGCGCCGTTCATCCACATCTTTTCTATCATGTGGGACACTCTGTCTAGATTTACTTGTAAATCATCTGGATGGTCCGCTTCACCTAATACTGAAAACCCTTCATCGATCTTTGTCTGTATATTTCTAACAGCACGTTGGATCTCACTTGTAGGGTAAACTCTTTTGTTTTGATTGCGTTTGTCTCCCTGAACGAAAATACCTTCCATGTATAGGTTTTTACCACCATTGCCATCCTCTTTGGATTCAACGATGATATTTGCCTTGTCGAAAGATAGACGTTCAGTAAGAGTTATTCCACGCATTATCAATTATCCTTTTGGCTTTGGAGCAGGCTTTGGGTCGCCAGCATCAGCAGGACTAGTTACGCCCATGTCTTTTGGTGCCGGTGCTTTACCGCCTTTTTCATTGCCACCAGCGAAATCAACTGCAGACGCTTCAGCGTTTGCACCAACTCCTTTGGCAGGATCATCTTTGTTCATGTCTGCAATAGGGGACTTTTTACCATCGTCTCCACCAGTGTTTGCTGGGGCACTAACGGCTTTAAGTTCTGCTGCTTCATCTAGTTCTTCTACTTCTTCATCAACTTCATCAGTTTCTTCGAAAGCTAGTTCCTCTGATTCCATTTCCGGCATATCCATTTCTGCATCGCCTTCCTCTTTATCATCGTCACCCATAATAGATGCAAATTCTGCCTTCAATGCCGCTAGAGCATCTTCAACATTATCCATAGCTGCTTCAACACCTTCTTCTCCTTCTGGAGCGTCCATGTCTGGCTCAGCTAATTCTAGTTCAGCGTCAATGTCAGCCGGATCCATCTCACCGTCATCTTCATCATCATCGCCTTCACCAAAAGCCTCTTCAGCTTCGATTTCTTCTTCTGCAGTTTCGATGTCGTCTAGAAAGTCTCCAGATTTTTCATCACCAATTGCTTCTTCGATATCTTCTTCTTCGATCTCATCTTCGATGAGTTCGTCTTGCTCTAGCAAATCATTCCAGATTTCGCGAGCTTTTTCTACGAAAGCCTCATGTAAAAGTTCAGACGCTTGATCTGTCTCATCATTTACTAGGGACTCTACGATTTTTTTATAACGATCTTGAGCACTCATAATAATCTCCTTCTATAGATAGGTTATAACATATATATTTAAGACGTATCGGTGTAAACTAAGGCGAAACACGGTTAAAACCGTGTTTTCGGTAATTATAGATAAATTTTAGGGGTTTTACTCGGCGGGAGCAGTTGCACCGTACATTGTTTTAAACTGATCAACCTGTTCAATATGCTCTGCCTTTGCGATTTCTCTCATGCCACGCATCTTATTAAGTTGTCTTAATGTAAGTCTAGGGCGTCGAGTATCATCGATATCCCATTTATTATGCTCATCATCTTCAGCCGATTGTGCTAATTCACCAAATCTCATATTAGTTTTCCTCCGGAGGATCTCCTGGTATAGGAGATTCAGAAGAATCATCTACGCCTGGTACATCACCATCAATATCATCTACTTCTGCATCGACATCAGTAGGTTCAAATCCTTCAACATCACCTGAACGTAGTCCTAGACTTCCAAGATCTCCTTTAGAGTCTATTTCTGCTTCTGACTTAATATCGTTTTCGTCTCTCCACATACGTTCATTTTCAACTAGCTCATCTTCAGTTAGGCCTAGATACTTCTTCATTAAGAATCTACGACTCAAGTAACCAACACCTTCAATCTGTGAGAATAGTGTAGCTCGTTGGGATTCTAGTTCAATGTCTCTATATTGACTAAAGCTCTGTGGCTCAGTAAATTGTAGATCAAATAAACTACTTGGTATTTCAATTCCTCTGTGTCTGAGGAAAAGTTTAAATTCAGTATCAAGTGAGGTTTGTAGAATTGCTTGAATTCTTTCACAGTACTTGCTGAATCTAAATTCTTGGATTAGAGCTGTTCCAACTCTACCATCATTATATGCTGCCGTTCCATCTTCGCCACCTGTTGGTAGGTAACTACTTGGTACTCTTAAGCCTCGCATAAGTTTATTATTAAAGTACTTTAGGTCATCAATCTCGCCTAAGTTATCACCACCCTGTAGAACATCAACTTTGGAACCACGTCCTTCTGCTGTCTGAGCAAAGAAGTAATCTTCCATAATTGATAACGGGTTATATGCCGCATCCATTACATTTGTTCCGCCACCTGTCTTGTTAGGTATACGAGTTTGATGTACTTCGTTTTTAACACGCTCAACAAAACTCATTGCTTTATGTGCCGGCATGTTACCAACATCAATATAAAACACTCTACGTTCTGGAGCACGTTGTACTCTATAAATGATAATTGAATCTTCTAGTAATTCTTTTTGCTTGTATACTTTAAATACACTTTCAAGAATACTTGTTCCAAAGGGCCAGTTAGCACTCATACCATCTGTTAGTGCAATATGTATAACGTTACTGGCATCAACTGCATATTCAGTATTACTACTGTTGTAGTTGCCATGATAAACACCTGCATTGGTATTTGGTGGAGTTGTATAACTTGTTGTCTGTCCTTTTTGTGCAACATTGGCAGTCTTCTTTGTGTCAACTGCTACCATGTCTTGTAAGTTTAGTGCAACGTTTTTAATGATATACTGATCAATTTCTTTACCATTACTTTCATTAACAATTGCTTTACTAACATCACTAGGATCAACCCATATTAGTTTGTATGTTTCTGGATCACGAATAAAGAACTGATCACCATATTTAATGGCCGCTCTGAACATACCAAATACACGTCTTTCCATGTCATTGATATTACACCACTGCTTCATTCCTGTTTCTAATGCATTAACTTCTGATTCTGTTGCTTCATCTTTATAGTTAATTTCAAATGGAAGTAAATTCTTTGTTTCTTTTTGTGTACTAAATTCAGCAATAGTATCTAGTGCCGCATTAATTTCACTGTCTTGATCCATCTGATCATACTGAACATAACGTTCTGTACGATTGGGCATACCGGAGTATACTTCAGGTAGCCAGCTCTGCCAACGATTCGCTTTCGTTTGGCCAGCTTTCGCATCGCCATCATATCTCGTAAAATGTTTCTTCCAACTCATTTGTGTAACCTTTTATTTAATGTATTTAGCTATAATTTAATTAAGACATCTCAGAAGCAACGGTTCGCTGTTCGCTTAGAGCAAACATACCGGCTAATACACCGTCCAGGCTTCTAAGAGTTTTTACTGTTTCTTCTTTCATCCTTAGAATATCCTGTAGCTCTGTGTCTTCTTCACCGTAACCGCCATCACCATAACCCTGCGTTAGTGTGTCTGCACTCAATTGAGTCGGATCATTACTATTAGGAGATACCATAGCTTTATTATCTCCATTATACATGCTTTCTTTATACATGTCAACCAGATTATTTAATGTACTGTTAGGGAAGATCATTCCTCCCATATCACCCATTTGTAATATTTCCGGACCTTCTTCTCCCACAAGAGCCATGGATCCTGCTCCGATAGGCCCTCCGGATCTCAATCCATTTGGCTTTCCGTCAATCATTATTTTTCGTGCCTTGCCTAGTGCGTTCTCACCACGCATCGCAGCACCTTCTTTATGGTATCCTTCATATCCAGGCATAAAACCTTTACCCTCTGTACTTAGGCCTTCAACCATATTACCAGTGACCTTTTGCATTCCAGTTGTTATTCCATCTAGAACTGTACCAAAGGTGTCCATTGGAAGTGTTAGAGCATCCATTGCCTTTAGGTATCCTTCAGTAACATCGTTCATTACTTTAGTTAACTTTCCTGCACCTTCTAAATCTTTCTTATGTTTGTCTTTAAGACCTGCACGTTCTTCTTCTGACATCTCAGATACTGCTTTAGTTTTTAAACGGAACTCTTCCATTTGGTTTTGAGTTCGTTTCATATAACCCATTAGGCCATCTGTTGCACCAGCAGGAATAACCATTCCAGGCTTAACAGTTTCATATGCCGCAACCAAGTCCTGCAACATATCTCCAGATATCTTTTCTCCATTACGGATTGCTGTATTGATATCAGTTAGTAGGGTAGAGTTTACATTATCAAGTGTTGCAATTAATTGTTCACCACCATTTTCTGCTAGATAACTAGTAATATCAAAACTTTGTAAATCACCTGTTGATGAACTTAATGCTTGTTCAAAAGCACCAAGTAACGGTCCTGCTATATCTGTAACGCCGGCTTTGTTGAGTAGTGTTAATTGTGTTTGTATTTGTTGAGCCGCTTCTTTAGTACCAGTCTCTCCAAGTTTGTCCAGTATTTTCATTGTACCTGCAAATACTGGAGCACTCATAGCCTCTGTATATGATTCTAACATCTGTTTTCTTGTGAACGCTGTAGCACTTGCATATGAACCTGTTTCAATTAATAGTTCTTGATATGCTTTGACTAACTTGTCTCCGTATCCTACTTGTGTTCTATCTATATTTCCAGCCATACGTTGTGTTTCAATAAACTCAGCAAAACCTTCTGCTAGGTTTTCACTTGTCATACCAAAGTCTCCGAACTGGTCACTTGCATCATTTAGTTTTTCTGCTAGAACGGCAAACTCTACAGCACCATTACTAACGTTGCCACCTAATCCAACCATTGCACTTCCGAAATTACCCACAATAGTTGTAAACTTCTCATAACCAATACCTGCATCTCTTGCCTGTGTTTGTAGTGCATTAAAGGCCGCCGCATTTTCAAAGAAGATAGCACCACTGTCAATCATATTCTGTTGTGCTTTGGCAAATTCTTCTGCTTTACCTGCCATGAAACCAGCATATACAACAGCAATATCACCTGCTACTCCCATGCCCTTGCCCAGCTTGGCCATGACACTACTCATTACACTAGAGCCTTTACTTATTTTTTCTTTATCTTTACCAAAACTACTTGAACCTTCTTTTATCTCTTTTCCTAATCCAGTAGCCATGTCAACTAAACTGCTCAGTGGTTTTTCTGTATTGTTAAACTTGTCCAATACACCTGTTAGTTTGGCGCCGAAGTTCTTGCCTTGTTTCTTTGCTTCTGAAAGTCTTTGTTGAAGTTCTGCTTTATCTACATCAGCTAGTTGTTGCATCTTGGCCGCAACATCACCCACGTCCATATTATTTTCTTGCATTAGATCAGTGATAATATCTACTGATAAGTTGTTCTTATTCAGCATCTGTGCTACCGATTGTAGCGTTTGTTCTGTTGCCCAGGCTGGAACTGGTAGACTTGATCCGTCAGGTAAATTTATATTATAACTACTTGCCATTTTCTACTGTCTCCGAGAGTGTTGATTGTTTTGTCTTTGCTTCTATGTCAGCCAATATTCTAGCCATTGCTCTTTCATGAGATTGTAATTTTCTATTAAAGTCACCACGTGTTTTACGATTTTTAGCTGATTTCTTTAATACCTCTAGTTCTGCAATTTTCTTCTTGACTTCTTCAAGTTTTGCTGTTAGAACTGGTGTCTCTAATCCTGCTATTCGAGCTTCTTCTTTCTCATCAGACTTGCCTGTAATTTTATCCCATATATTTCCAAGGAAAGTATTTTCTTCTTTTGGATCAGTACCAGTAACTGGTACAACTACTTTAGGTCCTGTTACGCCTGACCTATCACCTCTACGTCTTTGTCTTTTTCGTTTTGGTACTGTAGGAGGATCAACAAAATCACTCATCTGTGGACCATATGTTGTACTTGGATCAACACGATACTTTCCAATTGCATCTTCTCCCAGAACACTTTGCATCTGTTCAAATCCTGGAATATAGGATACTGCTTTACCAAATAGTTGCACACCGCCTGTCAAGTCACCAAATAAATTAACTACTGTTTCCGTTGACGGCGCAAGAGCAGTAACACCTTGACGTAGTGCCTTACGAGTATTGTCTACTGAATCAACCATTACATCGCCTTGTTCAGCTTTCTCTTTTACACTTGCCGCTTTTTCTCTTTGTTCAGCATCTGACATATCAAGATTAGGAACTAGGTTAGTTGTAGCAATTAATGAGTTAACTTCTTTAAACATTGCTCCAGGACCATCTACAGTTTTTGCATTACTGATATCGTTTAATAGTCTCTTAACTTCTATATCCTGTTGTATTGGATCATCTTTAAATTGTCCTGTGCTTATATCACTAACAAGTTTTGTCATTCTGTTTGCTAAGTTTGGATCCAGGACATTCATCTTATCTAAAAATTCTTGGTTAAAGGAGATTACTGAATCGCCTCCATTATATTGTATATCGTTTACTGTTTTGTCAACAGCTCTCAATAATTCTGTTTGTAGTTCTGGAACCATTGCTAGTTGCATTGCTAATCTTCTTCTGCCATTATTGACTGCCATCATAGTGCCTTCACCATAGGCCTCTTCCAAATGTGCTTTGTTTTGTTTTAGAGCCATTCTATAATCTATCATTGCATCAGCTTGCATACCCTGGTCAAGTAATTCACTCTTTCTAACGCCGGTCCAGTCTGCCATATAGGTCATCATACCTTCCATTGTTTCAAAGTTTTTATATGCTTGTCCCTTGGCAGTTAAGTCTGTTTCTGTCAATTCATTTAGATCATATAACAATGCTGTTTCCTGTGCCATTCGTTGTGCAAGTTGATCTACACCCAATCCAAAGTCACTAACACCACCTTTACCTTCGGTGTTCATTTTTTCTATTTTACTTGCAAACTTTAAAAACTTTAGTGTACCTGATGCTACATCACCGTCTCCGACATAGGCTACCATTGCACTACTGCCTTGTAACATCTTTGTGGCTTCCACCATACTCATACCAACACCATTGGCAGCTTCTTTAATATATTGCATTTCAGCTGTATTAGTGAATACACTCATTTCAACCATTGCACGAATATCTCGTTCCAAACTCATTATGAAAGCACTTGTACCAGCAGTAAATCCGGCGACTCCTGCCAGAGCACCTAGCCCTTTGTTTCCTGCTTTCAATAAATCTTTACCCACTGCCTTCTTGGCAAATTTACCTAATTTGTTGCCTGTTAGAAAGTCAACTCCTTTTCCGACATTACCAAGAGCACCACCAACTAAACTAATACCAGCACCCAAACCCTGAATAGGATCGTTTTCTCGCATTAGATCATTTACTGCGGATCTAGTCTGTGCAGACATACGTTTAGTAGCCTGCATACCTTTTTGTTTGTTGTCAATAATATTATCGACTTGTTGTTCAATAGGATCTAAACCCCATTTAGCAGAAATCTTATTGATCTTGGCTATATTGGCATCAACGTTACCCCGTTGACTTCTCAATATACCTTGCATAGTATCTTCTGAAACCCAGCTGGGCAAAGAAGAAAATATACTAGCAATTTGTCCTATATCCATAATTAACTACCTATTTAATGTATAAATACTATTGACGCTTTATACATAAGTATTTATTCGGAGAAAACACCAGATGTCAGAAAATCCTCTAATCCAGGCATATAAAAAGCCTGCTGTGTTTGTATCATTGCCTTCAGGGGCAAAATGGTACGATCCAAAGCCAAAATTAAGTGTTGATAATGAACTAGCCGTGTATCCTATGAGTGCCAGAGACGAACTGTTAACAAAAACGCCTGATGCGTTGTTTAACGGAGAAGCCAATGTTGCACTACTCGAATCATGCTGTCCGGATATACAAAATCCCAGACAGATTCCAGTTAACGATCTACTTGTGCTATTAATTGCTATTAGACAAGCAACGTATGGTAACAAGTTTGACGTAGATCTTGAATGCCCAAAATGTAAACACCTTAATCAATTGACAATTGATAGTGATCAACTACTATCACAAATTAAAGAAGTTGAGTTTGATACAGAAGTAAGACTGGAAAGTAACTTTAAAATAATTGTTAGACCCTATACAATTGATGACAGAACTCTCATGCAGATACAAAACATCAAAAGACAAAAGATGGTCGATAGCCTAATTGCCAGTGAAGCTGATGACAACACAAAGTCCAAAATGTTTGGAGAAACTTTTGTTGAACTTGCTACGCTAACAGTTGATGTTATCACAAGTTGTATCACAAGTGTACAAGCACCCGACAGTTCAGATGTTATTGTAGACAAAGATATGATTCGGGAGTGGTTACAAAATATCAGTAAGAAAGATCACGATGCAATCAAAGATAGAATTGAAGCATTAAGTGATGATGGCATGGATACAAAGTTCAAAGCCAAGTGTATTGAATGTGCTAATGAATGGACACAAGAAGTAGAACTGGATGTGTCAAATTTTTTCGTAGGTTGATATCCACTAGTCAGCCGTTGGAGATACAACAAATTGTAGAACGCTATGACGAGCAAAGAAAAGCCGTTGAAGAAAGCTACATAGACATAATATTATATAGTGGTGGTGCCGTTGGTTATCATGAAATCATGACTATGCCTTTGCCGGCTGTTCAGATGTTGATCGAGAGAATGAATAAGCGTACAGAGGAAATGAATAAACGCAGTTAGTGTCCGGTTATTATTTTATAGTAATGCTCTGGCCAACTGTCATAGTATTTGGTTTTATGTAACTGTTGCCTTCGATTATCTATATCACCCCTTAGTTGAATAAACACACAATTAGTAAAGTTCTTAGCAAAGTAGCCTGAATCTGTTGTACTTGTAAAGTATAATAGGTCCGGGTTTTCTGCTTTATAAAGCTCTAGAACTTCATCAATGATGTCCATGTTTACTGAATCACCCAACCAAGCAATACCTATTTCGTATTTTTCTTTGTCAAATGCAAGTAACTCACTAGTAGCTGTTGTACAATCAATGAACTGTATTTTATTGTCTAGACGTGCCTTTTTGGCAAACGGACAGATAGCAAAACCATCGTCTTTTTTCTTTTCAATAACATTCTCAGTCCACTCAAGGAATTTCATTTTGAATATGTCGAAGTTCATTATATATCTTTGCTGTCATATTAGTGATGCCTTACGGCATCTAATCTTCAATACCTACGGTATTTCGATTATTATTACTAATCTATATATGGTAATTATAATATATTATTATATGGTATTTATATATGTCTTTTCCTTGATCTGTCATTCACACTTAGCCTGATAAGGCCAAATGCAAAATCGACTTTTCCCGTCAAAGTCAACACATCGATATAGTAAAACCTAATTAACGCTAGGAAAAGGCGGTTACGCGGTACCTTTTTACTTACTGCTTAATAACGCAGGAACACACATTGCCATATCAACGACTTTGTGCTACCCTCAAGTTTCAATTGTCAGAAGAGCTTGATCATTTCGGTTTGTCAAACCAACGCAGTGACACTTTGCTACACCAGATCCAAACATGCGTTCCCATGCGTTCAAGGTGGGTCGAGCTATCACGACCAATCGGAGCATTCTTTGCCTATATTAGTTTGACTTTGTGTCTGTGGGATTGTTTAAGAGTTGTTCTGTTAGTATATGTGAGCCATGAACACGAACTTGTATGTGACCATTATAGTAATCATCACTTTCAAGTACTCTGTGTGTAAATTGTTCTCTTGCTTCAATGTATGAGCATTCTGCCTTTGAGGCACAATAGAACAATATCTCTCTTTTAAATTTGTCTTTGCCTAAGTTTTCTATATCTGCTGTTAGTGCCTTTGAGGAGCCATAATATTCTTGCCAGTCTGAGTCTATTTTTGATCTTATCTTTTTTCTAACTTTTTTGCCATTTTTTTGTGTGTGCATTTTGTATTTTGTTTTTGCGAATTTTGCCAGTTTTTTGCCAATGTATTTTTTGCCTGTAATAGTATTAGTGATTATATAAACAAATCCCACGCAGTCTTCCGGTAGACTTTCTACGATCTGTCTTTTGTATTTCCAATCACCCATTAGTTGCCTTATTCAGTTTCTCTTTAAAAGAATCTAGTCTTGTCAACAGATCAGTACTGTCTGTAATTTTACAAATTATATTCAACAAGTCTACATTCTTGGTACTGTAATCTTTTATGTCATTGACGTCTATACCAATAACGCTGTTACAGTTAATAAACAAATCTTCATAATCTACATTATGAACCTTGCCTATCTTTCCTGTTGCTTCCAACTCTATAACTGCATTATCATACGGTTCAGTGTTTAGATGCGTGTTACGTTCAACGGCTTTCATACAAGGGTCAATAAGTTCTTGTCTTAGAAATGCTTTTAAATTGTCGTTATCGTCACTAAGTTTCTTAGACTTTAACCACACCAGGTATAATACACACAAGGTATTTTGACGGCTAATGTCACCAGTGTTTAATCCAGTATCTTGTTTTATTCTATCACAAATTTTTATTAGTGCTTGCACATCTTTAAAATTATGCCAATCTAATTCTTTGTTGTAACTTAATTTGTATGATTGCTTTACCATCCAAACTAGATCATTTGGCGATGCTCTAAACTGCATCATTCTTTTGGCATACAACAATAGTTCACTAAACCAATCAGGCTTAACCATCAAAAGTTCATCAATATAAATGTCATTATCTTGTATCCACTTGGTGGGAAAAGGGTGACATGCAATGGTTTCCATTTCTGGCAATATTTCTTTGCTGATGTTTAAAAAATATTTAAAGTTATTCTTTACTTTGTATTCGTTTCCTTCTTCAAAGTACATGACTTCTTCTGGTGGAACAAACTGACTGCAGATAAAATTTCCACTAGCACCAGCTTGCCAAACAACACCTCTTTTAAATGTGTGAGTCATAAAGTGTTCCTTCCTGATGCATTTTACATGCTTCGTCCCAAGGCAAGTATAAATTTACCTGAAACGCAATCCTATCACTTGTATTGACAGGAACACCATGATGTATCTTTGCATTTATAATAGTAGCACAATCATAGTGATGTGTAAAGATTTCTTTTTCTCCATCAAAATATACAACCGGACTAGGATTGTCCGTTAAAGAAAACATAACAACCGCAGTTCTACCTGGATCAATATGTGTGGGCATATAACCACCAGCCAGCACCTTTGTAAACTTGCTGTCAGTCCGGCAATTAAATCTATCTTCAATTTCCTGCGCCACAGGAATATCATATTCCATCAAATCCCACATTTTTGCTTCTGTAGAAGTATCAAAGGCATGTAGTTTTTTGTACAAACCATTGGCTTTGTAGTTGGGGTGATTATCTTGTGCATCATATAGAGATTGTTTATCCCATGTAAAATCTTGTAGTGGAATAACGTACTCAATCATCTTCAAACGTCTTCTTTATTTCCTGTATGATATCCACACCTAGTTCTTTCTTAACTTCTAGTATTCCATAATCAGGTGTTGTGGTGAAAGGTGTATCAGGATCTGCGTCCTTGTATCCTTTGTTGCTAAACATATCCAAACTAATGAATCCTTCATCATTGTCGTCATCATCAGGTATCATGCGTCAACTATTTCCACTTCGGTACTGAACGTTGTAAATCCGTTTTCCTTTGTGACTTGTAGTACACTATTAACACGGCCAACAAGTTCATCTCTATGAGAAATAAGCAAAATGTTTTTATTACGTTCACGCTCCATCTTTTTAAGTACTCCTAGAGCACTCTCAACACCAATTGTATCCATACCACTATCAACAAGTTCATCAATACATATTAGGTTAATAGGATGGTTCATACTTTCAAACACATCTCTGAACGCCCAACTTAAACCTAGTATAAGTCTGTTACGTTCACCACGAGATAGGTTATCAAAATCTAAATCCTGTCCTAACTGTATAATACTAACTGTTAGATCCGATTGGAACTGCACTTCATGTGGTAATCCCAAACGAGTAATATAATATTCTAATCTACTGTTCATAAACTGTAGATTTTGTTCAATTATCCTTTTACGGATAAAGCTGTCTTTATTTGTAAGCAACTTTAGTAGGAAGTCCTGGTGATCTTTAAGCTCTGTGAGTCTATTGACTTCGCTCCAGTCTATTTCTTGTAAACCAGTATTGCGAAGTGTATCAATCTGCTCCTCATAAGGATCTAATTCTGCTTGCTTACGTTTAATTTCTGTATCCGTAGTGCTTATCTTATTTTGATGCTCATATGCTTCCTGTACTGTGTTATAATGCAGTAAAGGTGCTGTACCTAGTTCACCAATATCCATCAAGGCACTCTTATAATCATTTATCTTTTCGCTGTCAGAAGTAATATGTCTTACTGAATCTGCAACAGCCTCTGTCTTAGTTGCCACAATCTTTTCATGTGCTTCATCATGTAGTTCCTGTCCACATGCATAACATTTGTGATCTAGGGTATGATCCAAGTCCTTTTGTGCTTTATCCATACGTTTTTGTTCACGTTCAATAGTAGTTGTTAGCCTTGCAATCTCGGCATTTACTGTGTCTATCTGTGTTCTACGACTATTAAACTCTGCAAAGGCAATATGTGCTTGTAGTTCAGCATCAATATCAACTTTCTCAAGATCAGCCAGTTCCTGGCATAGATCCACGACATCTCTATCACGTCTGTTGGACCATACTGATTGTCTACGTTCTAGATCCTTGATACTACTGCCAATACGTTCATTGGCTTCTTCAGTACCTCTGATTTTATATGTTTCTTCTTGAATACTATCCTTATTCTGCTTTACAAGATCCTTTAGTACATCAGCTTTCTCACTAAGTTTTGTTATACCCAGCAATTGCTCAATAAGTTCACGTTGATCATTAGCTCTCATACTAAGGAAAGGTTCAGTATATGTATTGAGTGCAACAACGTGTTTAAACATAGTATGACTCATACCCAGAGTACGTTCAATTACTGCTTGACTCTCACGTCCTTCACCCTGCATCTCATCTGTTGATGCATTGTCAATATCATCAACTATATACTTGAACAAGTTTGGCTTTCTACCACGTTCAATACGATAACTTTGTCCGTCTTTCTCAAAGTCAACAGTTACCAACATCTGTTTGTTGTTGGTTTTATTAACTAGGTTATCCTTCTTAATATTATACAGAGCATTACCATATAGTGCATAACTTAGTGCATTAACTATTGTAGTTTTACCTGTACCGTTACGTGAACCATCTCCTCCCAAGTCAATGTTATTACCTAGGACTAGTGTTAGTCCTTGATCATCAAATTGTACGGCTTGAGTAACATTACCCACACTCATAAAGTTTTTTACTGTAATATTTTTGATTTTAAGCATTTATTGATAAACCGTTATATATGTTGATTAGTAGTTCGTTTCTTATGGTATCACTCTGTATCGTTTCCAGCTGACTTAGGACTATCTGATCCACATTTTCAACTTCGATATCTATTCCGCTATTCCAATCATTTGTGTGTTCCTCTTTCTTACTAGGCATAAGAGCAATCTCACGAAGATTATATTGAGCGGCAAATGTTTCCTTAATGAAGTTTGCTTCTTCATATGTAATAGGAACATCTAGTGCAATACGACAATGTACTTTATTAGACAACACTTCTTCGGGTTTGTCAATAAGTTTACTTAAAGATATCGTTCTATATTTAGGAGCATCAGGCCAAGCAACGTATTCTGGCTCGCCTCCCCACTTTAAGAACATAAGTCCTCTGTCATCGTCCCATGCATCTGAATAATTATGTGGAAAAGCATTACCTGTATATATAATGTTGCCTACTCTCTGGCGTTTATGGAAGTGTCCACTAAACACAAGTTCAGGCTTAGTTAAATCCTCAGCCTTAACTCCATGTCCATGATCAGGCATCTGTACCATAGCATTCATATAGAAACTAGGCAATTCAAAGTGTCCAAACATATACTTTACATTTAGATCCTTAAGAGCCTTGTGTTCATCATCAACTAGCCAGGGAACAATGGCAATATTATCCTTGACTATTAGTTCATTTACAACAGTAATGTTGGGATATTCTTCTGCCATTGGTATACTATTGATCTCACGTTTCTCTCTATAGTAGAGATCGTGATTTCCCATAATCATATACACTTCTTCAAATGCATCATTGATTCTCCGCAAGTTACTTATGGTATAGTTGAGTGTACTTACGTTAATACTTGCACGTTGGTGGTGCCAGTCTCCCATAAAAATACATTTTGTAATACCACGAGCTTTTGCTTGATCAATCATCCATATAATAAAGTCTTCACAGTCTTGGTTATGGTGGCGACTATTATTCTTCATACCGAAATGGATATCGGTAAAGACTACTACTTCATCAAATAACAAAACTTATTCCTTTGTCTCTTCTTTTTGTGGATTGGCTTCTGCAATGTTGGCCATCTTCTGTTCCCACTCTGCATTGAATGTTCTAGTGAAACTTGGATTCAATCCTTCTTCCTCAAGAATATCATCTCTAATATTCTGA